>JACCDS010840859.1_pt1 | contig 32429 bp, 25 predicted proteins | sample 7446441 | NCBI WGS metagenome assembly JACCDS01 (sample SAMN15323445, study PRJNA562643) | freshwater metagenome | isolation source: river surface water | place: USA:Blue River Watershed | collected 2017-08-17
CAGGAAGAAATTTCTTTGAATTCTGAAAATCAAGCAAAGGAGGAATTGATTACAAATTCAGAGAAAATAAATAAGGAAGGATCAAACCCTATTGCTGAAAAGAAAGAAGAGCAGCTTGCACAGGAAGAAATTTCTTTGAATTCTGAAAATCAAGCAAAGGAGGAATTGATTACAAATTCAGAGAAAATAAATAAGGAAGGATCAAACCCTATTGCTGAAAAGAAAGAAGAGCAACTTGCTCAGGAAGCATCCATTTCAAATTCGGAGCAAATAAATAAGGAAGGATCAACCATTAATTCTGAAAAGAAAGGAGAGCAACTTGCTCAGGAAGCATCTATTTCTAATTCGGAGAAAATAAATCAGGAAGGATCAACCATTAATTCTGAAAAGAAAGAAGAGCAGCTTGCCCAGGAAGCGTCTATTTCTAATTCGGAGCAAATAAATAAGGAGGAATCAACCATTATTTCTGAAAAGAAAGAGGAGCAACTTGCTCAGGAAGCATCCATTTCTAATTCGGAGCAAATAAATAAGGAAGGATCGAACTCTATTGCTGAAAAGAAAGAAGAGCAACTTGCTCAGGAAGCATCCATTTCTAATGCGGAGAAACGAGCAAATACCAATATTGAAACAATTCAGAAACTTGCGGTGGTTTCAAGGCAATTAAATGGGGAAGAAGGGCAACTCATCGAGACTGATATTCCAAGCGTAAGTATTTCAACTCAGGAACTAGGAGAACTTGCGCAGGCTATTGAATTACCGAAGGCAAGTAAGTTAACAGAAACAGAATTAGCCAGTGAGCAATGGTTGGCTTACATGAAATACCTGGAGGCGCGCGATACCATGGAGCGTTACAAGGAACAGATTTCGAACCTGAATGAGCAAATCAAGAATTTAGAAGTTTCCTATTTAGAAACACCAACGGATGAGGTGCAACAAGCGCTTTTAGAAAAAGCTGAAGCGCAACAAGTTGCCATTGAGCAACTTAAAAATACACAGCAAGGCTTACTAAAGCAGCCCCTGCAAGCAGAATTTGAAGCTTTATTTGAAATGGGTTATTTGCCGCCATATGAACTTGCAGTAAACAAAGAGAGCGCTACTTCAGAGTCTGGGTATAATCCGCTCCCTGAAGGGCAAATGGCTTCTTTTAAGGTGGCTCAGCAAGCGCCAGGCTCAAGTATTCCGATCGGCGTGCCGTGTGCGCAAGGTTTGGTTTTTAGAGTTCAGGTAGGTGCTTTTAGAAAACCAATTCCGGCAGGAAAATTCACGGAGTTTAGTCCGGTTGATGGAAGGGTGTTGGCCAATGGTTTGACAGTCGTGATGGCGGGCTATTTTAGAAGCTCTACTGATGCAATCAATCAAAGAAATGTCATTCGTCGATTAGGTTATGCAGATGCGTTTGTGGTGGCCTATAATGGTTGTGAGCGTTTGAATTATGCTGCGGCGGTTCAACTCGAAGGCAGCAACAAAGGAACAAATACGCAACAAGTGCGCAAATCTGTTTTTGAAACGCCAGGAGAGGGGCTTTATTATACGGTACAGGTTGGGGTTTACAACAGGCCTTTGCTCTCTGAAAAACAACTTGGTTTACCAGAGTTAATTGAGGCGCAAACTGCAAAAGGTCAGTATAGATATGCAAGTGGTCGTTTTGCTCAATTGGCAGCAGCCAAAGAGAGACAGCGCTTAGCGGTTCAAAAAGGTATTACTGATGCGTTTATAGTGGCTTATTATCAAGGAAAAAGAATCAGTTTGGCAGAAGCTAAAACTTTAATGGCGCAGGGCGTTCAAATGGATACACAAACCACCAAGCCAAAAGATTTGACCCCAAAACCTACTGCTTTGCCGCTTCAAACTGTGCCTGTTCTTCCGGCCAAAAAAGCGCTTCAAGCAGCACCAACTTTTGTGCGTTACGAACAAACCTGTTCAGATTGCCCGGCTCGTTTAGCAGCGCTCAATAGGGCAGGAATTTTTATCTATCAGACCGAGAATGGGATCTTAAGTTCAGCACAAATCAAGACTGATGAACTAACCGCCCTTCAAAGGTATCTGTTGCGAGGAATGAAAATCAATACCCAAACTTTGAATGGGCCGTTTAAAACACTCACTATTGAGGAGGGGCAGATGAATGGCGCACAAATGGATTGGCTTTTGCGTCAGGGAAGTCCTTACATGCTCACGCAAGCATCAAAAGAATCAATTTTAATTTCCGTTGAGATCAAATAGCGATCAAGCTATTTCAACTGCATGATTTGGGTGTCTATGGTTTGGCCGCTGCCATTTGGTATTGGGCCTAAAGCTGGCATGAAGCGCACCACCTGCTGGCGATCGATCAAGATATAGGCAGGCGCACTTTGCCAAGCCATTAAATTCCAGAGTGCGGACTCAGGTTCGAGCGCTACTTTTGGCCACTTTACTTTTTCAAAAGCTTTTTGATCAGCTTTGGTCCAGGTGACATCAGAGGGGTAAATGGTGATGATTTGTAAATCAGATTGATGACGCTCAGCCACTTTCTGTAGTGCAACAATTTCTGAAATACATTTTTGGTTGGTTGGTTGATAAAAATGTAAACAGACATTGTTAGCGGGCCATTCCATGCGTAGTAATTCAATCAGCAATTGTTCAGGTATTTTTTTTCCTATTTTGAGTTGGTTATTGATTTGCCAGAAATAGTTGGCAGCTTCTCTGAGTTCTTTTTGAGAGGCGTTAGCCTTGAGGTATTTCAAGCCATTAAAAACCAGCTCAGGATTGATTCTTTGCGAATTGAATAGGTCTAAAATACTTTGAAAAGCCACAAATTCAGCCCAATTGCGGTTGTATATAAAAGGGTCGGTCTGAAAAATGGCGATGTACTTTTCAAACTGATTATCTTCTAGCGCTGCTTGTGCTTCGAGACGCGCAGTAGCATCTAGTTGATCAAAATAATTTTGATAATAGGCTTTAGCAAATTCAATGAGTTTTGGTTGTTGGTAATTGATGCTGTCTGTGCTGAGGTAAAAATCAAATTTATCGGCTTTTGTGGGGCCGCCAATCACCGAGAAATTGTCAATGGTTAGGCCAATAGAATATTTGACGTATTCCTTTAAAAATGCAGAGCTGTCTGCATTATATACCTGAGCAGCTTCATTTTTGAAGGCCCTAATTTTAGTGATGAATTCATTGCTGCGGAGGTCCTTGAGCGGATAAATATCAGACAGATATTGGTCCATCCAGGCTTCAAAACCCAAAATTTGATAATTGATATCGAGTGTGTCTAGTTGGTAAAAAAGCAACTCCACTTCTTTTTGTTCAGAAAGACTCGGAAGGCCTCTGTCTTCGGGAAGTTCAATAATATAGCGCCCGTTTGGCTCGATATAAAACCAACTGCAGCGATCCGGGCTACAAATTTGCAGCTGTTTAATTTCGGTAGTGGTTAGTTCAAATTGAAAAATACCAATGCTATCTGGTTGTAAGTCAAGAAGCTTCGTGCGTTCATTGCTAAGGTAATTGCTTGTTTGGTATACGGTAAGGTTTGGGCTGTCCCAAAAAGAAAGGCCTCTGACCTTGACTTGTGCACTAAATAGGTTGCAGCAACCTAGAAAAAATAACAGCAGTAGTCTTGCGTTCATGTGTGTCAAACGAGTAAGTCCGGACGCGTTACAAAAGGGGAGATGTCGGCGCCATTGAGGTACATTTCTCGAATGATACTTGAATTAATGGCACTGTGTTCTTGGTTGGTTAAAAAGAAAACCGTTTCAATTCCTGAAATCGAATGATTCATGTGTGCAATGGTGCGTTCATATTCGAAGTCTTTGCCGTCGCGTAGCCCCCTGACGATGTGTGAGGCATGGAGGTCTTTACAAAACTCAACCGTTAACTTTTGAAAGGTGCGCACTTGAATGCGCGTATGGTTTTCAAACAATGCGGTAATATGAGCGACTTTGTTTTCAGTGCTGAATAAACCTTGCTTTTTTGAATTGATGCCGATGCCTATAATGACTTCGTCAAAGAGGTCAAGTGCTTTTAGAACAACAGCTTCGTGTCCTTTGGTAAAAGGGTCAAAACTTCCTGGAAAAAGACAGCGTTTCATACAGTGGGTTTAAAAAAACTAAAGTAAACATTACCGAAATTACGACAAATGTCAAAATGTGCTTCTTGGCTAAAATCATCTTGCTTCCCATGTTCGATGATGAGATAGCCATCTGGCCTCAGCAGATTTTTGTCGAAAATTTGTGCAATTAATTCTTCGTGAAAACCGAGGTGAAAGGGCGGGTCTGCAAAAATGATGTCGTATTGTACGTTTTTGGCATTTTTACAGTAAATCACGCAGTCTGATTTATAAACCTGCATGACGGACGCAATTTGTAGTGTCTGGGTGTTCTGCTTAAGGTATTGCACGCAGCGTGGATGGCTGTCGATTGCCAAAACCGATGCAGCACCGCGGCTCACAAATTCAAATGAAATATTACCCGTTCCGGCACATAAATCTAAAACTTGGGCGTCCATGATATCCGTTAAGTTTTCAAGGACATTGAACAAGCCTTCTTTGGCGTAGTCAGTGGTTGGTCGCGATGGGAAACCCGGTGGGGTTGCAAAGCGTTTTCCTTTTAAAGTTCCTCTAATGATGCGCAAAGTATGTTGTTTTGGTAACTAGACATGTCTGAATCTAGAATTTTGAATTTTTCAAAATCTTTGAATTTCAGCAGTAAGTGCTGAATATTTTTTAGATCTAACTGGGCACCTGCTTGCACAAGATTGAGTTCAAAAGATTGATCTAATTGGAGTTTTTGTTGATGCGCAAGTAAAAAGTAGATGAAATCGGTTTCTTGCTGATAAGCAGTGGCTGTGCAACTGATGAGTTGTTTTTGTTTGAATACACTCAAAACAAACTCATTTTCATGAAAAAATACTTGGATTTGATCGCGGTGTTTATGTTGCGCTAAATGGCTTAATTGTAATGATACTTCATGGCGAAGGTGCTGAAATTGCAGCTCATTTTTGCAGTAGTCGTCGAGCCAAGTGGGTACTGCGTAAATCACGATTAAATCAAGGCTTTCAATGCTGTCATAACGCAAAGACTGATGTTGAGCAAGTCTTCCATGATTGAGTTCGTAATAAGCTTTTAGCTGGCTGGCATCGAACAAGGAACCCGGGAAAAGCGTGTAGTCAGGGGCAAACCAAGTACAGCGATAAAGGCTACTTGTCGAAAGTGCAGTTTGGATACTGCTACTGATCCTTTCCTTGACCAATGGCTTTGCAAGTTCTAGAGGAATTTGCTCCATACTGGATTCAGACGCCTGCTTTTGTAAGAGCGTCAATGATTTTTCAGAAAAGGAAAGTACGAGTTGCTGCATGACCTTGTTTATAACTACTCAGGAGTAGTGCGCTATGCAAAGCTACAATATTTAATTTTGTTCAGTCCTCTTATAGGTTAAAGATGTCAGTAGGTTCTCCAACAGATGCATTTATTGAGCGTTGCGCCGCTGTTTTTCAGTTTCCACTGACCAGCGACCAAAATCGTGCGCTCGAACAATTTGCGGCGTTTTGGCATGCAGATCAGCTCCGAAAAGTTTGGGTACTCACAGGATTCGCCGGAACGGGTAAGTCTACCCTCATTGCAGGCCTCACACAAGTATTGCGTTTAGAAAAGGTCAATTTTAAATTATTAGCACCTACAGGCAGAGCAGCCAAGGTTTTGGGTAACTATGCCGACAGAACTGCCAGTACCATCCATCGACAAATTTATTTTTCAGGAGGCGAGTTGGCGCAGGCAGGCCTTACCAAAGCCCGAAACCTGCACAAAAACACTTTGTTTTTTGTCGATGAAGCCTCCATGTTGGCAGATGCAGATACAATGGAAGCCAATAATTTATTAGAGGATTTACTCAATTATGTTTTTACGGGTGAAAATTGCCACCTGATATTAATTGGTGACCCCGGGCAGTTGCCGCCCGTTGGGCAAGATTACTCTATTGCCCTCAAGCCAGAACAATTACTAGCACGTTACCCGAGTCTTAGTATTTACCATGCGCATCTCAATCAGGTGGTGCGTGTTACTGAACAGTCCGGTATTTTAGCATGTGCCACAAAATTGCGCAGTTTTGACAGCTATCAGTTGCCGCTATTTGCTGCCCTAGACAAACAGAGTGTGCAGCGCGTTCAAGGTGGTGAATTTCAAGAGTATTTGGAGTCCTCGTATGGCAAAGTAGGGACAGACGAAAGCATCTTGCTTACGATGTCAAATAAGCGAGCAAATCAATGGAATCGGGAAATTAGAAACCGTTTGTTTTACCGAGAAGAGGTACTGGAAAAAGGAGATATCTTGATGGTGGTCAAGAACAATTATTTTTGGCTCGACCCCAATTCTAAAATGGGTTTTATTGCCAATGGGGAATTGGCAAAGGTCGATAAAGTGCGGCGCTTTGAAGCCCAATACGGCTTTGAGTTTGCCTACGTTGACCTCAGTTTTGTCGATTACCCAGATCAAGCACCACTCAGTTGCTGGGTGCACTTAGCCAGCCTAGACGAAGAGTCGCCAAGCTTGCAGCGCGAAACTTTAAAAAAGTTGTTTTTTGCCATTGAAGCCACACACATGGATATCAAAAACAAACAAAAGCGCTACCGCGAAGTACTCAAAGATCCTTACTTCAATGCCTTACAAATCAAATATGCGCATGCCATAACTGTGCACAAAGCGCAAGGTGGCCAATGGGCACATGTCTATATCGATTACGGATTTATTCCCGAGGAGCGCAAAAATGCACAATATATTCAGTGGCTGTATACTTCAGTTACAAGGGCAAGTGAGCAGCTTTATTTATTGAATTTCCCAGATGATTACTTTCTAGAGACACAAGATTAAGCGAGCATCCAAGCTTTCAAGGCTTTTTCTTGAGGACCATTCAGCGTGTCTAAACGCTGCACTTTATTTTGCGCAAAGAAATTGCGGTCTACCTCTGGTATAAACAATTCTAAAATACGACCACTGCGCTCTACAAGCAAGGTTTTGTTTTGATTTTCATGGAAGCTCAGCCAAGTATCTAATTGTGGCAAGGCCCGTACTTGATTGACGGCAATGATGAGGTCACCAATGGCCAAACCACCTAATTCAGCCGGTGAACCTGGGTAAAGCTGGACAATTTGCCAATCTTTTCCAACCTGACTCACCTTCATGCCAAAACGTGCTTCTGCATAACTATTGGCTGGCGTTTGCTGCAAGTCTAAACCAAAGTATTCAAAAGCCTCTGAGAGCAATTGTTCATAAGGTGCAGTGCCGTAAACAAAGTCATTGAAGAAACTCGTGAAGTCAAGTCCTGAAAAGTTTTCAAGGGCTGTTTTGTAATCTTGAATGGTATAACCTTTTTGCTGACAAGCAAAATCATAATAGAGCTGCTTCATCACGACTTCAAGACCAAGCTTATTTTGAGTCGCTTGTCTGAGTTTCATGTCACAGTAAAAGGCCAAAAGGCATCCTTCTGTATAAATGGACACTTTGCGGCCAGGAGCTCCGGGCACATAGCCATCGAGCCAAGTATCGTAAGAAGCTGCAGCCACACTCATAGAAAAACGCGCTGGATTATCGAGGTGTTTTTGTACTTGCTTGCTGAGTTCTTTCAAATATTGTTCTAACGAGAAAACGCCACTTTTTAATAAATAGAGGTCACCCATGTAGGTGGTAATGCCTTCATAGATGAATCCGGCTTCTGAATAATTTTCTTCTTTGAAGTTGTACGGATACATCTCAAAAGGCCTGATTGACTTTACGTTCCAAACATGATACAATTCATGGGAACTCACGCCCAATAGTTCTGTGTAAAGCGTCGTAAACACCTCTGAACTTGGACCAAGTGCAATAACTGTTGAATTGAGGTGCTCCACACCGTGGTAGGCTGCGTAAGGAACAGATTGAATGAGAAAAGTGAATTCAGGTACAGGGAACTCTCCAAAGTCTGCAATTTGTTGTTGCGTGAAGCGTTTGAAGTCTTCTAGTACTTTTTCCCAAGGAATTTGTTTTTGGTTATTGAAGCAAATATGAAACGCAGTGCCATTGACTTCGTAGCTTTTTCTTTGGATTTGCCCGCTACAAATAAAAGGGCTATCTGCTAATTGATCAAAGTTGGCTACATCAGTTTTGTTGTCTTGGAAATGTAGGCCCGAAGCAATTTCCCAATGAGCGGGTAGGTGTAACTGTATTTCAAAGCCAAGGTTTTCTGTGGCTTGGGGGTATAAAAAGCAATTAACCGGATTGATGTATAATTGTTGCTCATCGAGGTAGCTAGACCCCGCATTGAGCTCAGCTGCGTAATAGCTGTATTCAACGCGCACATAAGCTGAGGCCTCGCAATCCACCTTCCAGGTGTCTTTGCGCGTCTTGCGAAGCGCAAGCCGCTCGTTTTTGTCGTTGAACGCGCGCAAACCCTTGATATTTTTGGCAAAATTACCAAGTTCATAACGCCCTGGTCGCCAACTGGCTAACTCCAAAACCAGCTCGGCCTCCGTTACAGGAATCGTGGCCTTGAATTGGATGTAGCGCAAATTTGCTTGCTCGCAGGAGACGTCGTAACGGACCATAGGTTTATGCGTAAAGTTCTGCTTGTAATTGCGAAATTTTATCGTCCTTGAGGTAGTCGTCGTAAGGCATCATTTTGTCGATGATACCGCCAGGTGTAAGTTCAATGATGCGGTTGGCAACCGTACTGACTAGCTCGTGGTCATGGGAAGTAAAGAGCAAGGTTCCTTGGAATTCTTGCATGGCGTTATTGAGTGCCGTAATCGATTCGAGGTCAAGGTGGTTGGTTGGTTCATCCATGAGCAATAAGTTCGCTTTCGCGAGCATCATTTTTGAAAGCATACAACGCACTTTTTCACCTCCGGAAAGCACTGTTGCCATTTTCATGGCTTCTTCACCAGTAAAGAGCATGCGCCCAAGGAAAGTTCTCAAGTAAACTTCTTCGCGCTCTTCATCAGTGAGTGCATATTGGCGCAGCCAATCTATGAGACTGAGTTTGTCTGCAAAATAGTGGTGGTTGTCATTGGGTAGGTAAGCCGTTGTAATGGTTGTTCCGAAAGTAAATTCACCGGTGTCAGCTTTGACATTGCCAGATAAAATCTCAAAGAAATTGGTTAGGGCAACAGAATCTCTGGAAATAAAAGCAATTTTATCTCCTTTATTGACAGTAAGATAGAGGTCTTTGAATAAAGTTTTGCCTTCTACGGTTTTGCTGAGGTTTTCAATGCCCAAAATTTGATTTCCTGCGTCGCGATCTTGGTGGAAGGTAATTCCCGGATAGCGTCTTGAAGAAGGCTTGATTTCTTCGAGGTCAAGGTTGTCGAGCATCTTTCTACGCGAAGTTGCTTGTTTAGATTTAGCGGCATTGGCCGAGAAACGAGAGATGAACTCCATGAGCTCTTTCTTCTTTTCTTCGGCTTTTTTGTTCTTGTCAGCACGCTGACGCGCGGCAAGTTGTGAAGACTGGTACCAGAAAGTATAGTTACCTGTAAAGAGGTTGAGTTTGCTAAAGTCGATGTCACAGATGTGTGTACAAACGGTGTCTAGGAAGTGACGGTCGTGCGATACAACAATTACTGTGTTTCTGAAATCAAGAAGGAAGTCCTCGAGCCAAGAAATGGTTTTGAGGTCGAGGTCATTGGTAGGCTCATCGAGAATGAGTACATCAGGGTTTCCAAACAAAGCCTGAGCCAAAAGCACGCGTACTTTGAGGTCATTGGAAAGCTCTTCCATTAACAAGTAATGCTTCGATTCATCGATACCGAGGTTACTGAGTAGGGTAGCGGCGTCTGTTTCAGCATTCCAACCTTCGAGGTCGGCAAATTCCCCCTCGAGTTCAGCAGTTTTCATGCCGTCTTCTTCAGAGAAATCTTCTTTGGCATACAAGGCATCTTTTTCAACCATGATTTCATACAAGCGCTTGTGGCCCATGATCACGGTTTGTAGTACCTGACACTGGTCAAATTCAAAGTGGTTTTGTTTTAAAACCGCCATACGCTTGCCTGGTTCGAGTTCTACACGCCCTGTAGTTGGGTCTTGGTCTCCGGTGAGGATCTTTAAGAAAGTAGATTTCCCTGCACCATTGGCACCGATGACGCCATAGCAATTGCCATTGACAAATTTTACATTGACTTCGTCAAATAAGACGCGTTTACCAAATTGAAGGGAGAGGTTTTGTACCGAAAGCATGCTGAAAATTTTTGCGCAAAGATAGGCAAAAGATATCAGCTATTCGAACAGGTGTAGATGAAGGCCGGCGGGAAGTTCAAGACCGTGTAATCAATGGAGACCTTCGAAAAATATTTGCCGTACATTTTTTTGAGCCCACGTGAGTACTGAAATTGAATGAATTTACCATCAGTTTGTAAGCTTGCGGTGCAGCTTGTTAGAATTTGATCGCGCAGCTCTTTTGGGAAATTAGAAAGTGGCAGCGACGAAACAATGTAGTCGGCTTTGTCAATTCCGAGTGCTTTGAGGTAGTCTTTGATTTCAGTGGCGGAGCCATGAATGAGCTTGAGCTGAGGCGCTTGGATTTGTTTTTCAAGGTTTTTGAAAAAAGCTTCATTGAGCTCAATGACCAGCAATTGACTGTCTTGAGGCATGGCTTTGAGCAGTGCTTTGGTAAAAACACCTGTGCCTGGGCCTAGTTCAACCACAACTTTACTTTTGCTGAAATCTATGGGCGCTAACATTTTGCTGCTCAGAAAACGCGAGCTAGGCAGTACAGAGCCCACCATGCGGTTTGCTTTGAAAAACTCTCTTAAAAAAGACCTGCGCGACATCTGTTAGTCTACTAATGAAGCGAGTTCGCCTCGGATGACACCTCTAATTTGCCCCTGAAGTTGGGTGTTGTTGAACGGGCTAAAGCGCAATTGTTCAGCTTGCATATTTGTTTCGTAAGGCAAACTTGGGTCAAAAAGCGTTAATTCTGCAAATGCACCTGGTTCGATGCAGTTGCTGTCTAGGCCTAAAACTTTGCGAGGGCCTGCTGTTAAGGCTGCTAAAACACTGGTTAAATCGCTTGGCTTGTGTGTATTGAGTGCAGCAAAGAAAGTTTCGAGTTGCGGTGCACCAAAGTGTGCGAGGTCGAATTCGAGGTCCTTTTCTTCGAGATCTCCAGGACGGTGGTCGCTGACAATGGCGTCAATGGTGCCATCAAGTACACCTTCCCACAGCGCTTTTTGATCCGCAGCAGTACGCAATACTGGAAGTACCTTGAAGCGGGTGTCAAAGCCAAGCATAGCACTTTCTGTAAAGCAAAGATTCATGAGATGGACATCTGATGTGACGTCTAGCCCCTCGTTTTTGGCTTTACGCACCAAATTGACCGCTTCTGCAGTACTAAGGCCACTGAGGTGTAATTTGCCACCAGTATAAGCCAAGATGCGCAAATTGCGTTCAACTTCAATGATTTCTGCCAAGTGTGGATCAGCTTTAAGCCCGGTGCGGGTAGAAGCTTGCCCTTCGTTTACTTGCCCTTTAGCGCCTAAAGATGCATTGCGCGAAAACACGCTGACGCGTCCACCGAAGTCTCGGGTGTACAGCAAAGCGCGCTGTAAAATTCCGGCATTTACTGCATGTGCATCGTCTGTGAACAGACGCACACCATGTGTATAAAGTTCGTAGAGTTCTGCGAGTTCCTCGCCGTTCAAACCTTTGGTAAGTGCACCATTGACCCCTAAGAAAGTAGTGGCGCCTTGTGCTTTTTGCTGGGCGTAAGTCACCTGACCTTTGTTCTCCATGACAGGCATGGTGCCCGGTTGGATATAAACTTGTGTGAAGCCACCTAAACTTGCGATATCTAAACCATTTTGGATGGTTTCTTTGTGTTCGTAACCAGGATCACAGAAGTCAGCTTTGAGGTCAATAAAACCTGGTGCCACACAAAGTTCAGCAGAATTCACTTGTAGTGCATCTGTTGCTTTGATTTGTGGTGCCATCTGACTGATGTGGCCATTTTCAATAAGTATATCTAGTACTTGGTTGTTGTACTTTGACTGCGGGTCGTAGATTCGGACCTGATTGAGTTGAATTTTCATTTCCACCATTTTAACAATGCGAGTTCGAGCAATAAAAACAACAAACCAAAAATGAGCAACAAGCGCCAGTAGTAGGCAACTTGGTCAATTTGGAGTGCGGCTAGGCTCTGACCCTCATTGATGCTGTTAAATTTACAATTTTTTATGCCGTTGCGCTCGAATAATTCTTGAAGTGCATCAGAATCTGTAAAGCTTAATATAGATTCGGTTCTGGGATAATTCAAAGCGAGTTGTCCAATTGGTTCAGGTGCAACGAGTTGATATATGCCTGCTTTTAATTTCTCGAGAGCAGCTGGCCCACTGATATTGATATTTATCAAACCTTCATTCTTTCTGATTTGAGGTATGAATTCAAATTCATTGGAGCGCAACTTAGGTGCGATATCGCCTGGAATAGTTGCCCTGATGCCAATTTGAGCGTCTTGGCCAATAATGGCATGAAGCGGGTAGCGTTGTGCTGCAAATTCACCACAGCGCAATAAAATGGTCGGGAACAAAGATTGTTGGGCCAGGGTGCCAAACGAAGGATCTAGTGCTGCCGAAAATAAAAAAACTTGTTGCTTAGCCCTGAGTAGGAGTGCCTGCCCCGAGCGGAGTGTAAGTAGCGGAAGGGCTACACTTTGTTGCTGACCTTTGACTTCGTAATGTTTGGCTACTATTGGCGTTTGGAGCCTTTCAATTTTCTTTTCGAAAACACCTTTAAAGAATGGATCTTCGTAGGCAATCTGTTGGAGTTGCAGGCCTGCACTCGTGGTAGGCCCAAGTTGGGGTAGGTTGAGTGCGTTGAGCAGGCTGTTGTAGGCATTGCGGTCAATTTGCGCACCGGGAATAATCAGGAGTTTCTGGCCATTTTGTACCGCTTCAATTAAGTCTGAGCGCAAACCTGTTGAGATCTCATCTAGCCCATTGAGTACAATTAAGTCTGTGTTGTTGAGTTTTTCTGCGTTTACAGCACCTGGGTCAAGTTGCGTTACCTGATAACGCGGTTCAACGGCAAACGCAGCGGCAACACGTTTACTGGAGTTGCTGTTTTCGATGAGACAAACACGCGTTGCACTGGCTACTTCGTAGGCAAAATGCCAAGTGTCGTCAAAATGAATTTGAGCGTCAGTGACGCTGATATTTCCTTTTACAGCGCCTTTGTTCTTTTCGGTGAAAGGAAAACTCACCACCTTGCTCTGGTTTTTACCGATTTTTAAGAACATGGTGCGTTTGGTCTTGCCCAGTTCCAAATTTACTTCTAGGTTATTTTGTTCTTGGGTGCCTGAATGTCTGATGCGCGCAAATAATTCTTGATTGGCATTGTATTGCTGCGTTGGGTTGCCAAACCAAATGCTGTCAATGTAAATGTTGTTGGGTTTTTGCCCAGCCATTTGAAACAAATAATAGGGGTCTTGAAGTCTGTTTTGTTGCGGGCTCAGTTGGGCGTTCTGTTTTTGAAAATCTGAGATAAAAATGCGCTGTACCGAACTTAATTTTTCATGGAGGGCTTCGTGCTGTTCAATTTGTTGGGTTTGCCATTGCACGATGTCATTGAGGCTTCTAGGGAGTGCAAAGGGCTCGAGTTGATCGAGGTAGCGCAGTGCTTCGGCTTTGGTGACAAAAAATTGTTCAGCGCTATTGAGGTGGTTGCTGCACATCAAGACCCGCGTATTGGGCTCAATTTGAACCAAAACACGTTTGGCCAATTCTCGGCCTTCAGATAGCAAGGAACCTTCAGTGCCCAGTGCGGTCATCGAGTAAGAATTGTCGAGGTAAATGATCACCGCATTTTTACCACTTTTTTGTGAGCTTGCATTCGGGATAAAAGGATTTGCAAACGCGAAAATGAGCGCGCTCATGGCAAGGATTCTTGTGGCAAGAATTAGGTAATGCTTGAGCTTTCGCGTACTTTGCTCTTGTTTTTCAAGAAACTGAATAAAACGCAAGGATGAAAAAAAGAGTGTTTTTCTTTTTCTAAAGTGGAAGAGGTGAATGAGAATAGGAATGAGTACTAAGAAGAGCAGCCATAAGCGTTCGGGGTGTACAAATTCCATATTTCAAAGTTAGTAAAAAAGCAAAACCTAGGTATAAAAAAACTGCCCGACTTGCGGGCAGTTCAAAGATCAAAATATCATATTAGTTCTTTAGAGCATCGAGGCGCTTCTTGTATTCTTGCGCTTTGTCGATGTTCCCCAATTTCATATTTGTTTTGTAGAGGATATCGAGAATAGCTTTGTCATTTTCATTTTGACTGGCATATTTCTCTAATGGAACCAAAGCTTGCTTGAAAAGGTCCATGGCTTCTTTTTCAAGTTGGGCTGTTTTTGGATCTTTGTAGTCCATTTCTACAGTCTTGTTGCGTTTTTCAACGGCTAAATTGTAGAGGTGAGCGCCAAGCTGATAAAGAGCCTCGTTGTAGTTCGGGTCAATTTCAATTGCTTTTTGGAGTGCAGCTGTTGCTTTGTCATTTTCTTTTTTGTCCATGTAGCTCGTACCTAATACATAATACAGCTGCTTATTGGATGGGTCAATAGCAAGTGCTTTGTTGATGTAGGTTTCAGTAGCTGCTACATCGCCTTTTTGAAGATTGATATTGACAATGCTGATCAGGATATCGATGTTCTGTGGCATGGCATCTGACATTGAAGTAGCAAAAGCCAAAGCTTCGTCGTATTTCTTGGCAGCAAGAAAATCTTCAACAGCATAATTTACTGCTAAAGAAGTATTGACTTCAGCATCTTTGAAAGTTTCACCGAGGTAGCTTTTTACCTCGCTAGCCTTAAGAAAAGCTTTTGCTGCATCTGAATATTTCTTTTCATTGTAGGCAGTGATTCCTAGGTTGAAAAGCATTTCTACACGGATATTGATGAAATTTTCAGCATCGGTTTTGTAAGTTTTCTTTGGATCTTCAAGTACTTTTTTGAAGCTGGCCATAGAAATTTCTTTCCATTCTTTGGTCGTGTTAGCGTCTGTAGGGCCGTTGTTGTTTTCCTTGAGCGCTTTTAAATCATTGGCTTCGTTTAAAGCATAATAAATCTCTGCACGATACAAATGCATTTTAAAATCTTCAGCCGTTTCAGGGTTAACTGCGGCAAGGTCGATGAAATTCTTGGCGTCAGTAACTGTTTTTAAATTGGCATCAACATCTCCGGTTGGGTTGTATTTTCTCATGAGAAGAATGGCGTCGGTGACATTCTTTTTTTGAGCAAAAGTGGTGGTGCTTACTGCAAGCGCCAATCCAATAAAGAGCAATTGTTTTTTCATGATCAGTATTTATTCAGTTTCTGTTGCGTCGTTTTCAATATTCGTGCCAGCATCTGCGGCATCAGTAGGAGTTAAAACTTCGCCATTTTCCATAAATTCTTCATCTTCATCTTCCGAACGTGGAACGCGTGCAATAGCTGCGATTTCAGCGTTAGACTTGAGGTTGATGAGTTTGACACCTTGTGCAGCACGACCCATCGTTCTGATGGTGTCTACGTGCATACGAATGGTAACGCCTGATTTGGTAATGATCATGAGGTCGTCTTCGTCAAATACATTTTGAATAGAAAGGAGTTTACCTGTTTTGTCGGTGATGTTGAGTGTTTTCACACCTTTTCCACCGCGGTTAGTGATGCGGTAAACTGGTTCTTGGTCCTCTGGGTCATTGAGGAAGGTACGTTTGCCGTAGCCTTTTTCAGAAACCACTAAAATAGTAGAGAAGATGTCTTCAACGCAGATCATGCCAATGACGCAATCTGTAGCCGAGGTAAGAGTAACCCCACGAACTCCGGAAGCGTTTCGACCCATTGGGCGTACGGTTGCTTCGTTGAAACGAATGGCGCGACCTTCAGAAGTGGCCAATACGATTTCGTTGCTGCCGTTGGTGAGTTTAGCTTCGAGTAATTCGTCGTTCTCACGGATGCCGATGGCATTGATACCATTGCTGCGTGGTCTAGAATATGCTTCTAAAGAAGTTTTCTTGATCACACCTTGTTTGGTACACATCACGATAAAGTTGTTTTCTACGTAGTCCTTGTCGGTAAGATCAAGTACTTTAACGTAGGCTTTTACTTTGTCGTCTTGTGGAATATTGATGAGGTTCTGAATAGCACGACCTTTCGATGTTTTGTTGCCTTCAGGAATTTCATAAACACGCATCCAGAAACAACGTCCTTTTTCAGTAAAGATCAAAAGATAGTTGTGGTTGGTAGCTACAAAGAGGTGCTCCAGGAAGTCTTGGTCACGGGTAGCGGATCCTTTTGAGCCCATGCCACCGCGGTTCTGAACTTTGTATTCAGCCAAGTTGGTGCGCTTGATGTAACCTGCGTGTGAAATAGTTACCACTACTTCTTCATCAGCGATGAGGTCTTCCATGCGCATTTCGCTTGCGGAATACTCAATTTGTGAGCGGCGCTCGTCGCCATATTTTGCACGGATGTCAATCAATTCATCTTTGATGATCTGCATGCGACGCTCTTCTTTGTCGAGGATGTCTTTGAGATCTGCGATGAGTTTCATGAGTTCGTCAAATTCTGCGCGCAGTTTGTCTTGCTCGAGGCCAGTAAGTTGACGCAAACGCATGTCTACGATGGCTCTGGTTTGGATATCAGAAAGTCCAAAGCGCGTTGCCAAACGATCGCGGGCGTCGTCAGGGCTAGCCGAAGATTTGATAATTTCAATGACTTCGTCAATGTTGTCTGAGGCAATAATGAGACCCTCGAGGATGTGTGCGCGCTCTTCAGCTTTGCGCAAATCAAAACGCGTTCTGCGAATCACTACCTCGTGGCGGAATTCAACGAATTGCTCGATGAGCTCACGTACATTGAGTAAGCGTGGACGTCCGTCAACCAAACAAATGTTGTTCACTGAGAACGACGTTTGTAGTTGGGTGAATTTGTAAAGTTTGTTTAAAACGACATTTGCAATGGCATCGCGCTTGATTTCAAACACAACGCGCATTCCGTTACGGTCAGATTCATCGCGGAGGTCAGAGATGCCTTCGATTTTTTTGTCGTTGACCAACTCGGCGATCTTTTTGATCATTTCTGCCTTGTTGACCTGATAAGGAATTTCAGTAACGATGATTTGCTCGCGGCCGTTTTCTTCTTCGATTTCGGCCTTACCGCGAATCACAACGCGTCCGCGCCCAGTAAGTAGGGCATCGCGAACCCCTTCGTAACCATAAATAATACCACCAGTTGGGAAATCTGGTGCCTTGATGAATTGCAATAATTCTTCAGCGGTGATTTCTTTGTTGTCAATGTAAGCAATGGTGCCGTCAATAACCTCAGTGAGGTTGTGTGGCGCCATGTTGGTAGCCATACCTACTGCAATACCAGCTGCTCCGTTTACTAGGAGGTTAGGGATTTTTGTAGGAAGTACGGTTGGTTCTTCTAAAGAGTCGTCAAAGTTAGGACGGAAGTCTACGGTTTCTTTTTCAAGATCGTCGAGCATTTCTTCGGCAATCTTGCGCAGTCTGGCCTCGGTATAACGCATCGCAGCAGGGCTGTCGCCATCGACTGAACCGAAGTTACCTTGCCCATCTACTAACGGATAGCGCAAAGACCAAGGTTGTGCCATACGCACCATGGTGTCGTAAACAGAGCTGTCACCGTGTGGGTGATACTTACCGAGTACTTCACCGACAATTCTTGCCGATTTCTTGTAAGGTCTGTTAGAATAGACGCCGAGGTCTTGCATACCGTAGAGCACCCTGCGGTGAACTGGTTTGAAGCCATCCCGAACATCTGGGAGTGCACGTGAGACAATGACAGACATCGAATAATCGATGTATGCTGATTTCATTTCGTCTTCAATGTTGATCTGAATGATTTTTTCGCCTTCAGCCATATTATTGCGTTAGTCTATGCGTTAGTTAATTAGATTTCCAAAATTAATAAAATGCAGTCCCTTAACGTTTCCCCTCGCTATTTTTTACTAACAAAATGCAAGTATAAATTGTGGATAAAAGCGAAGGTCGCGAACAGATAAAAGTTATATTTGTAACAACGATTAAACGCCCATGGAAGCTAAATTCTCTCCACGTGTCAAAGACATGATTAGTTACAGCCGCGACGAAGCTGTCCGTCTCTCCAATGAATTTGTCGGAGCTGAGCATTTACTGCTTGGTTTGATCAAACTCAATGAAGGAACAGCTGTTAAAATTCTCAATGAATTCAATGTCGATCTAGCACAGCTGAAGGCCGAGCTAGAAAGAATGCTCGAAAAAACAGCCGTCAATCATTTAGTGAGCACCAATATTCCGCTGCTCAAACAAGCTGAAAACATCATCAAGCAATCGTACCTAGAGGCCAAAGAATTCAAACAAAACATCATTGGCACCGAGCACTTGCTCTTGACTATTTTACGTTATGAAGACAGCGTTGCCTGTCAAGTTTTAAACAAATATGGGGTGCTCTATGACAGCGCCCGTGAAGAATACGAACTTATGCTACAAGACAAACAACCACCACGTGCCGAATTTCCTAATTCTGGCAACGAAGAAGAAGAAAATTTTGGCGCTGCTCAACGCAAAAGCGCTGACCCAAAATCCAAAACACCTGTTTTAGATAACTTTGGTCGTGACCTCACCAAAATGGCTGAACTCGGCCGTCTTGACCCGATTGTCGGTCGCGAAAAAGAAATCGAGCGCGTGAGTCAGATTTTGTCGCGCAGAAAGAAAAACAACCCAATCCTTATCGGTGAACCCGGAGTAGGGAAGTCGGCCATCGCTGAAGGCTTGGCGTTGCGCATCGTTCAGCGTAAGGTATCCAGAATTTTGTTCAACAAACGCATCGTTTCTCTTGACCTCGCTTCATTAGTAGCAGGCACCAAATACCGTGGTCAGTTTGAAGAGCGCATGAAAGCCGTGATGCAAGAAATTGAAAAAAATCCAGACATCATTTTATTCATCGATGAAATCCACACCATTATTGGTGCGGGCGGTGCCAGTGGTTCTCTAGATGCATCCAATATGTTCAAGCCAGCCTTGGCGCGCGGAGAAATGCAAGCCATAGGGGCCACAACCCTCGATGAATACCGCCAATACATTGAAAAAGACGGCGCACTAGAAAGACGTTTTCAGAAGGTTATCATTGAGCCAACTACCATTGATGAAACCGTTCAAATTTTGCACAACATCAAAGAGCGCTATGAAGATCACCACAGCGTTCGCTACACCGACGAAGCTATCGCAGCTTGTGTGAAGCTCACCGAGCGCTACATCACAGACCGTCATTTGCCAGACAAGGCCATTGATGCCCTTGACGAAGTGGGTTCGCGGGTGCACATTACCAATATTCATGTGCCCAAAGAAATTACAGATATCGAAGGGCAAATTGAAGGCCTCAAGTCTCAAAAAGCAGAAGTCATACGTTCTCAGCAATACGAAAAAGCTGCCGAGCTACGCGATGCCGAGCGCAAACTCCAAGAGCAGTTAGAGACCGCCAAAACCAAATGGGAAGAAGACTCCAAGAACAACCGCGTTACCGTCACAGAAGAAAATGTGGCCGAGGTGGTTTCCATGATGAGTGGCATCCCGGTTACCAAAGTTTCTGAATCTGAACTTGGTAAATTGGTTAAAATGGCCGAAACCATTCGTGGAAAAGTAATTGGTCAAGACGACGCCGTTGAAAAAGTAGTGCGCGCCATTCAACGCAATCGCGCCGGGCTCAAAGATCCGAACAAACCGATTGGTTCGTTCTTCTTTTTAGGCCCAACTGGTGTAGGAAAAACACAACTTGCCAAGATTTTAGCCAAAAACCTATTCGATTCTGAAGATGCATTGATCCGCATCGATATGTCTGAATACATGGAGAAATTCTCTATTTCCAGACTAGTCGGAGCGCCTCCAGGATACGTAGGTTATGAAGAAGGTGGGCAGCTTACTGAAAAAGTACGCCGCAAGCCTTATGCAATCATTTTACTCGATGAGATTGAAAAAGCACACCCAGATGTTTTCAATTTGTTATTACAAGTCCTAGACGACGGCCACATGACCGACGGTTTGGGTCGCAAAATCGACTTCAAGAACACCATCTTGATCATGACCTCCAACATCGGAGCCCGCCAACTTGCCGATTTCGGTACAGGGGTTGGTTTTGGTACCAAAGCTAAGGAAGAGGCTCAAGAACAAAACGCGTTGTCTGTGGTGCAAAATGCCCTTAGAAAAGCGTTTTCACCAGAGTTTTTGAACCGCGTAGACGACATGATCATGTTCAAATCTTTGAAGCGCGAAGACATTCACCGCATCATTGACATCGAGCTTGAAAAACTCTTGTTGCGCATCGGAAACTTGGGCTACCACGTTTCTTGCACAGATGCCGCTAAAGACTTCATCGTCGACAAAGGCTATGACGAAAAATTCGGAGCGCGTCCGCTCAAAAGAGCAATTCAAAAATACATTGAAGATCCACTCGCTGAAGAGATCATCAATGCCAACTTGCAAGAAGGTGACACCATTGCGCTTGATTACACAGCAGGCAAGGATATCCTAGATTTACATATCAAAAAAGCAAAAGCTACCAAAGCCAAAGGCGAATCCTCTGCAGAATAACTAAAGTGCCAACTTTCGATTTAGAAACAGAACTCCTGAAGCGTGCTAAAGCTCCAAATTTTGTGGCGTGGCACGCTTTTTTTCTTGAGCAGCCTCAGTACATCCCTGAATTGGTAAAGCTGGCACTCAGTAATAAAAAGCACCCCGTGCCCGCCTATAGTGCTTGGTTATTGGTGCATATTGCGAAGGCCAGTGCTTCGATTATGGCACCTTTTCAAGATCAACTAACAGAAGGGTTATTGCTCACCAATAATCATAGCATCCAAAGGTCCATTTTGGTGGTTTTACTAGAGTTGCCACAAAAAAGAAAATTCAAAGGTGAATTGCTCGATTGCTGTTTTCGGATCTTTTCAGATCCTGACAAAGAAGTGGCCAATAGGGTGTATGCGCTGTATCACCTCAAAAGATTTCTTCGCGAATATCCTGAAATTGACCAAGAAGTTAAGGCCATCATAGAAATGATTGAAGCGCAGCCCATGAAGCCTGCATTAAAAGTAGGGATCAGGAATTATTTGAAATAACTAGGTTACAATTTGAAGAAAGTAGATTTCGTCATAGAAGAATTGAAAGTCGAATCGAATTCAAATAATTTTCAAATTAGTGCTTCACGACAACTTCTTCGTAAGGAACCCTGACGCGTTCACCCCAGATACCTGCTTCAGTTGCCTTCCCGACTACAATTACCATATTGATGTGCGTTCTTCTTGGAAGTTTGAGAAAGCGTTTCAAGCGTTTTTCGTCAAAGCCTTCAAGCGGGCAGGTATGAAAGTCTTCAGCGGCAATAGACAGCATGAAGGTCTGAGCAGCTAATGCACAAGATTTTTGTGTAACGACCTTTACGGCAGAAGCCCCTCCTGTTCTGTAGAAAGGTCTGAAAAGACCGCCAAAGAAACTTACTGTTAAGCGAACAGCGGCTAAAATGCGCAAGGGGTCTGCGGCATATAGCAAAGGCATCACTTTGCCGTAATACTGCAGCATCATTTTTTGGGCTTTTGTGGGCTCACCGTTGATTTCATTCTGAACCTGTGCTAAATGCCACTGCTGACGCTCCTTCCATTTGTCTGGGCGCGCTACAAAAACAACCATTTGTTTGGCTGTTTTGGCCGCAGACTGATTGAGGCAAATTGGCACCATCGCTTGCAAAGCTTCAGGGCTTGATATCCAATGGAATTCCCAGAGTTGCATATTGCTTGAATTTGGAGATAATATGGCACGATGTAAGCTCCTTTCAATCACCTCATTGGGCACATTGATTTCTGGGTCAAATTTGCGATTGCTTCTTCTAAACTGAACGATTTGTTCAAAGATCTCTTGTTGTTGCATTTGTTATAAGCTTGAAATGAATTAATCTTTAGCAATAGGAGTGAGGGTATAACCTTGGGCTTTCAGCAGTGCAATAACTCCTTCCGGGCCACCAAGATGTCCGGCACCAACCGCAAAGAAGGTGCTTTCTTTTTGCATCTGAGCACCCATGGGTGCAATCCAGCTGCGGTTGCGAGACAACAACAATAATTCATTGAACTCAGGATAGTCATCGGTTTCTTCAGCCATCAGTTTGCCGAGTTGTTCGAGGTCTTCTTTGAGGTAACAAGCCAAAAGCGTATCGTAAGATTTCATGCTGCTTTGGTAGTCTTCTTTCAGCATGCCAACTTGTGTTGACATGGGTAGCTGCTCAAATAAAGACAATTGAAAATCAATGGTTTCTAAACCCATTGTTTTTTTGTGTTGTTTTTTGGCCATTTTGTTGAATTCCATTTCATAGGAAGCCATATTAGTCATGCTTTCTTGAACCATCAGGCTCGAGAAAAACATAGGTTGTAGTCGGCTACTGCGCTCAAATTTACTTTCGCTCCATTTTAAACTATCAATGCAGTACATTTTGAGGCGGATATAATCTTGTGGCTCCATGAGGTCTTTAAGTGTTTTGCCATCGGCGATTACGGCCCGTTGTGCCATGGCAATTTTCTCACTGGCACTCATATTGAGGTCTACTTCCATAGCAAGCGTGCTACACGTTTTAAAAGCGCGCTCTAGGCTTTTCGGGATTTCAAATTGTTCCTTTGGTAAGATATGGATGGTTCCGTATAAATAAGAAGGCTCTGCGAGGTCTTTGCCAGAAATCATGTAAAACAATTGTGCTTTGGCAAAAAGCGGCAGTAAAAAGGCTAATAAAAGGTATTTTTTCATAAGAAATTTTGGTTCTGTGCTTATCCGTTGAGAAAGTCTACTTCTCAATAGAATTGCGTCGTAAAATTAAACATTCAAACGGCATCTGCTTTAAAATCTGCTTTTTTGACACAATTTGACAGCGGAAAACTGCCAGCTTGTCTTAAACTCAGACTTGGCCTTATCTTTGCAAAGTACAGACCAAAGTAAAATAGAGTCATTATGTCAGTTGAAAACGAAGCACACGAAGAATTAAATCAAGAAGCGCAAGAAAACCAAACGCAAGAGAACGAAGCTCAAGATAGCAACGAACAAGAGCAACAAGAAGCTGCGTCTGAGGCCAACTCCGATGAATTCCGCGACAAATTTGTGCGCCTTTATGCCGAGTTCGAGAATTACCGTCGCCGAACCAATCAAGAGCGCCTCGATCTCATTGCTTCTGCTAACGCTGGTTTACTAAAGGATATGTTGTCAGTTCTAGACGATTTTGACAGAGCGGTCGCCAACAATGAAAATCTAGAAGATATCGAAGCACTCAGAGAAGGCTTCAAATTAATTCAAAATAAATTCAAACAAATTCTACTTTCAAAGGGGCTTAAAGAAATGGAAGCCAAAGGCCAGGCATTTGACAGTGATTTACACGAAGCCATTGCCAATATTCCTGCTCCAGAAGAAGCACTTAAAGGTAAAGTAGTTGATGATGTAGAAAAAGGTTATTATCTCAATGACAAGGTTTTGCGTTATGCAAAAGTTGTAGTAGGACAATAAAACGAACATGAGTAACAAAAGAGATTATTACGAAGTATTGGGTGTTTCTAAAAATGCCGATGAAGCCGAAATCAAAAAGGCTTATCGCAAACTAGCGCTCAAATATCACCCCGATAAAAACCCCGATGACGCCAGTGCTGAGGAAAAATTCAAAGAAGCTGCTGAGGCTTATGAAGTCCTGAGCAACGCTGAAAAGAAAGCACAATATGACCGTTTCGGGCATGCTGGAATGGGCGGTGCAGGTGGCTTTGGCGGCGGCATGAACATGGACGACATCTTCTCGCAATTTGGCGACATTTTCGGTGGCGCATTTGGCGGTTCGTTCGGCGGTAGCCGCGGCGGTTCAAGAGTCGTAAAGGGCACCAACCTTCGCGTTAAAATGAAACTTACTCTCGAAGAAATTGCCAACGGGGTCAATAAAAAAATCAAAGTCAACAAACTGGTTCAGGCCGAGGGCGTTACTTATAAAAATTGCCCAACCTGTCAAGGATCAGGTCGCATCACACGCGTGGCGCAAACCTTTTTAGGAGCCATGCAAACGCAGTCCACCTGTCATGTGTGTCAGGGTGCAGGTAAAACCGTAGAATCCAAACCTTCAGATGCCGATGCGCAAGGTCTTAAGCGTCAGGAAGAAGTCATTGAAATCGATATCCCAGCAGGTGTTGAAGACGGCATGCAACTCAGTGTGCGCGGCAAAGGAAACGCGGGGCCATTCAATGGTGCTGCCGGTGATCTCATTGTGGTCATTGAAGAAATCGAACACGAAGAGCTCAAGCGCGAAGGAGAAAACCTCCATTACGATGCTTATGTCAATTTTGTAGACGCTGTGCTCGGCGCTTCTCTAGAGGTTCCTACAGTTGGCGGAAAGGTCAAAATCAAAATGGATGCCGGCACGCAAAGTGGCAAAGTGCTGCGTCTGCGCGGTAAAGGCTTGCCTAGTGTGCAGGGTTACGCAACCGGTGATCTTTTTGTGCACTTACACATTTACACGCCAACGGCTGTTTCCAAAGAAGAAAAAGAAACGCTTGAAAAGCTTCGCGATTCCGAGAATTTTGATCCACAAAAAGCGCAAAAAGACAAAGGATTCTTTAGTCGCATGCGCGATATCTTTTCCTGATGCGATTCATAGAAGCAGCCAAACAAGGTAAAGGTACTGTCAGTCTCTATGCTGGCGGTATTTTACTGTTGGTCTTGCTTTATGTATTAGGTTCTTTGCCTTTACTGCTCGATTGGCAGGCACATTTTCCGGGATCAAATTTTGACCTTGAAAACCAGCAGCTCGTGGCAGCCTTTGGTAGTTTGCGCTTCTTTTTTTGGATGTTGTTTCCATTTGTGCTCCTCTTTATTGGTCTACTACTTTATCTCGTATTTGTCCATCAAAGAAAGTTGCGCCCGATATTCACAGCAGCACCTCGCTTTAGATGGGGGCGCTTTTTTTGGTTAGCCGCTTTGCTGTTAGTTTTACTCGGTATCGTTTCTTTTACACCAATTTTCATTGATACTGCTTCAGGCGCTAGCTTGCAATGGAATTTCAAACCACAGCAGTTTTTTCCGCTATTAGCACTTTCGATTTTACTCATTCCCATACAAGCTGCCGCAGAAGAACTCATTTTCAGGGTCTATGCTTTACAAGGCCTTTATGCCAGAACGGGAAAGATTTGGCTGAGTCTAGTGCTAAGTGCTGTGTTTTTTGCTGTTGTTCATGGCTCTAATCCTGAAATTCAGGCCCTGGGCCCGGCAATCATTCTTTATTATTTCATGGCAGGCTTCTTTCTCGCACTGATCAGCGTTCAAGATAACGGCCTCGAGCTCGCGCTTGCTTTTCACGGCATCAATAACATTTTTAGTGCTGTGGTCATCTCCAGCACCTGGCAAGTTTTTCATACAGATGCTTTATGGCTCGACAACGCCGAACCCGGTAGCGCATGGGTACATTTGCTCACTGGCGCCGTGTTTTTTACAGGTTTATACTTCATTTTAGCAAAAAAGTACCATTGGAAGTCTTTAGTTGAATTGCGCTAGCTAAGTTTTTTGTAGCTTTAAATCATGATTCAAATAGAGGGTGTCAGTAAGTCATATCAGCGAAAGCTGGTACTCGATGACGTCAGTATTTCCCTGACGCAAGGCCAAATTTTCGGACTACTCGGTCCGAACGGAGCAGGTAAAACCACGCTCATCCGTATGCTCAATCAAATGATCAGCCCCGATTCAGGGCACATTTTATACCAGGGTAAAGCGCTTTCACCAACGCAACTCCAAAACATCGGTTATCTTCCTGAAGAACGCGGTTTATACAAAAGCATGGGCGTTGAAGAACACCTTTTGTTCTTGGCTCGGCTACGTGGCTTACCCAACAAACAAGCCAAAATAAATGTAGATAAATGGCTCAATCATTTTGAAATTGATTCATGGCGCAACAAACGCATTGCTACTTTATCCAAAGGAATGGCTCAGAAAGTTCAATTTTTAGCAGCTTTGGTTCACGAGCCTGAATTACTCATTCTTGACGAACCGCTTTCGGGTTTTGACCCCATGAATGTTGAACTCATCATGAATGAAATCAAGGCTTTACAAACCCAAGGGCGCACCATTATTTTGTCTACGCACAACATGAAAAGTGTCGACGAAATTTGCGATGCTGCAGCACTGCTACATCAAGGAAAGGTGCTGGCTCAAGACAGCATCTGGAATTTGCGATCAGCTAGTAGCAAGGGTGAAATTGAGGTGCGTTTTGAAGGACACATGCTCGCGTTTGCCAATGCACTCTGGACCGATTTTGAATTGGTCGAGCAAAAAGAACTCAGCGAAGGTCGTTACGCTTGTTTGCTGCGCATCAGAGGTGAGCGCACACTCAATGACCTCATGCGCTCCTTGCAGGATCAAGTAGTTGTTGAGCGCCTAGAAAAACGCTTGCCTTCAATGCAAGAAGTATTTATTGATTTAATTTCTCAACATCAGTTGCAGCATGACTAAGTTTTGGTTAATTACACAACGCGAATGCAAAGAGCGCTTGTCTCAACGCGGTTTCTGGTGGATGCTCATTTTGGGCCCAATGGTCGTTTTGTTTTTACTCGTGGCGCTGCTTTTAGCGGCCGATCAAGGCAAAGAAAAAATCAAAGTACTTATTGCTGATCCTGGGCAAATTATGGAACACAAAGTGCTCGCTCAACAAGAAAAATACATTGAGTACTACTTCCTAGATGCCTATTTAGAAATTGAAGAATTTAAAGATGCTAAGGCTTATCAAGAATTTGATGTTTTGTTAGAGCTCAATGAAAAAGTACTGAATAACAAAAAATGTTTTGTCTTTTACCGCGAGCAGCCTAGCATCGATACCCGCATGCAGCTCAAGTTTGAGGTAGAGCGCCGCATTGAAGAAATTTTAGCCAAAGAGTTTTCAGCACTCAGTGTACAAGCTTTTCGCAGTATCAAACAAGGCCTCATTTTTGATTTTCGAGACCTCGATGATCCTAAAAACGAAGCCAAAGAAACTTCTAGTTGGACAGGCTTTGCTTTAGGGGCCTTTATTCTGCTTTTTGTAGGTATTTACGGCATGACCATCTTCAGAGCCACGGTCAAAGAAAAAAGTAACCGCATTGTCGAGGTACTTTTGGCGAGTGTAAAGCCAAGTCAGCTCATGATGGGCAAAATTGCAGGTATTGGTTTGGTCGCTTTGTTGCAACTATTTGGTTGGATACTTGTCATGGGTTTGGGTTTTTGGATACTCCGACACACCTTGTTTGTCGATTTACTCGATCCAAGTTATTGGCAGGGTACAGCAGGTGTTAGGCTCAATCCGCTGAGTGATTTTCTTTTTGAAAAACTCAACTTTGGCTTTTTGCTCTTTCATTTCTTGCTCTTTTTCTTGGCCAGTTTCTTTTTCTACGGAGCGCTTTTCTCGGTGCTAGGAGCCAGAAGTGCGGCAGATGCAGACGGCCAGCAATTCCTCATTCCGTTATTACTACTCATTGTCTTTGGTCTTGTCGCAGGCGGCTTTTACATTTATTATCCGGCAGCAGGGCTCTCTAATTTCTTTCAATACTTACCTTTTTCATCGCCGGTTTTAGCCATGATCCAACTTACACAAGGAGCTACGCTAGATGCTTACATGACCGTCCTCCTCAGTTTGTTGGTGCTTGTACTTTGCGCTATTTTGCTGCTTTGGTTGGCAAGTCGTTGGTACAAAAAGACCATCCTGAAATTCTAAGCGCATGCGCAGGGCAGTCATCGATTTAGGTACCAACACATTTAATCTGCTGATTGCCGACATCCAAACGCGTCAAATTCTTTTTCAGACCAAAGAAGGTGTTGCTCTAGGTATGGGCGGTATCAATGAAAAACGCATTAGCCCAGATGCGCAGGCACGTGCACTAAAGGCACTGCAACATTTCAAAATGCTTTGCGATCAATGGGAGGTAGCACAAATCCATGCCATCGGTACTTCTGCTTTGCGCGATGCCCAGAATTCCGCCGATTTGGTTCAGTTGGTGGCCGATGAATTAGCCATTCAAATTGAAATTATTACTGGCCTTCAAGAAGCCAATCTCATCTACAAAGGCGTAGCACTTACTTATCCGTTCGAACAACCTGCACTCATTATGGACATCGGTGGGGGTTCTACTGAATTTATTGCAGCCGATTCCAAAGGCCCGTTTGTGGCACATTCTTTTGATATTGGGGTTTCTCGTCTGTTTCAACATTTTACGTTTCAAGATCCTTATTCACAAGAGGATATCCAAAGGGTAGAGACCTACCTAGCTCAACACTGCCAGACCTTTTTTGAACAAGCTTTGCCCGAAATACTCATTGGCGCATCAGGAAGTTTTGAAACTTTTTATGAATTATTGGAGGGATCTTTTTTTGAAGCAAATGGTCAGGCGCAAAAAGTAAATACGGAGCATTTTTTCAAGATGCTCGATCAGATTATTGCCTCTTCACAGGCCGAACGCGACGCGAATCCGCACATCATTGCCATACGCAAACGCATGGCTCCGCTAGCCGCTATCAAAACAAGATGGGTGCTTCAGAAAACCCAAGCCAAACAAATCTTTATCTCACCAAATTCCTTGAAAGAAGGAGTGCTATTCGGATAACCATGAAAATATTTTTCAGTTTCTTCATTAGTTTTTTGAGTCTTCAATTATGGGCACAAGTACCAGCGATAGATGTTTTGGCATATCAACTGAACATCAAATTGGCAGACCATACCGATTCAATTTATGTGACCGAGCAAATAGAACTGCTTAAATATGAATCTGAACTCAGTTCGTTGGTGTTTGATTTTTATGGGCCTCAAAAGAAGGGCGATGGGATGACTGTCAGTAAGGTTTCTTTGGCGGGTAAAGCACTGGCTTTTACACAGTCTGAAAAGAAATTAAATATTACACTTCCCAAACGAAACAAGGCCAGTGAATTGAAAATTGAGATCCAATTTGCGGGCATCCCGTCCGATGGCCTCGTGATCAGTAACAACCAGCACAACGAACGCACTTTTTTTGCAGATAACTGGCCTAATCGCGCTCATTATTGGTATGCCTGCATTGATCACCCTTCGGAAAAAGCGCGCTATGATTTTATTGTAGAAGCGCCTGAAAAATACCAAGTGGTTGCCAACGGAGAGCTCCTTTCAAAAATGCAAGGCGCTGCCCAGACCCATATTTGGCATTACCGTATGCAGCAGGCTATTCCGGCAAAAGTGGCGGTCATTGGCTGCGCGCGTTTGGTGCAAAAAGAGGTAGGTGTGCTCGATGGTTTGTCAATCCAAGCCAGTGTTTATCCGCAAGACAGCGTGCTGGCTTTCAAGAGTTTTGAACCGACACCGCAAATTATTGCCTTTTATAAAAAAATAGTTGGACCGTATCCTTTTGAGCAACTCAACAACGTGCAGTCTACCACGCGTTACGGCGGCATGGAAAACGCAGCTTGTATCTTTTACGACGAAGCCTCCCTGAAGGCGAATTTGAATTCAACCCATCTCATTGCACACGAAGTGGCGCATCAGTGGTTTGGCAATTCAGTTACCGAGGCTGATTGGCAGCACCTTTGGCTTAGTGAAGGTTTTGCGACCTATCTGACCAATTTATACATCGAAAATTTCGAGGGTCAAAAGGCCTTTCATGAGCAACTCAAAAAAGACAGAATCCGGGTTACAAATCTTTACAATAACGGTTTTCATCAGGCACTGGTCGATTCTCTGACGCCAAATATTCAAGAGCGCCTGAACGCCAATGCCTACCAAAAAGGTGCCTGGGTCTTGCACATGTTGCGCCAAGAAATAGGCGACTCTTTATTTTTCACAGGGCTGAGTCAATTTTATCTACAATTCCAGAATGGCAATGCACGCTCTGAAGACTTCGTGCGTGTTATGCGTGCCCAAAGCTCCAAAGACCTCAGCGTTTTCTTCAAGCAATGGCTGTATCAAGAAAGACACCCTGTCCTCAAAGCGAAGTTAAGCGAGGAGGAGGGGCAGCAGTTTTTTGAGCTTCGTCAGTTGCAAAAAGAACAATTTCAATTTTCATTAAAGGTGGCATTCTATTACGATAATGGCGACATAAGCGTCCAAAAATTCACTATAAACGACAACAAACATCACTTCGCTCTACCCCAAATTGCGGGCAAAACGATCACTAAGTTTCAATTAGATCCGAATACGGAATTGTTGTTTGAGGAGGTGAAATGAATCCATTTTTGAGAAAAATTTATATATTGATTGAACTTATCTATATTTGGCTTAACATTTTACTGCTAATTCATTTGCTATGAACAAATCCCTATGCCTTATTTTTATTTTTATTTCAACTTTTGCTCATTCGCAACTATCTAATGGCTTAATAGCCATGTTTCCATTTGACCAAAACTTCAATGATTTAGGGCCGAATGCCATAGTTGTAAATCCTACAGGAACTAGTTTTACAGATGATAGAATGGGTATTCCAAGTAATGGTCTTGCATTGGGTTCACAAAATTACATCGACTTCAATAATTCCGCTCTCAAAATAGACTTGCCTATCACCATTTCAGTTTGGGTTAAAGTTCAGTCTTTTGCTAACTTCAATATGATTTTTATTTCAGATAATGTTTACAATAATTATTATGGTTATTGGCTCAATATTGCAGCAAATACAGGGCAAATTGGTGCTCATGTTGCAGCTGGGCTTGGTGGTGCAAATTCGTCAAATCGGCGAACTTTTCTAACGACTAATGGTCTTTCATTGAATACTTGGCACCATATTGTGGCGGTAATTAGAGGCGCTCAAGATATGAAAATTTACATCGACTGTGAACTACAATCAGGAACATATTCAGGGACTGGCGCTCTCAATATAAACTATTCTAATGAAAATTCTTGTATTGGTGGATATGTTGGTAATTCAACTAATACGAATGGGGCTTATTTGATCGGGGATATGGATCAACTTGTTTTTTGGAATCGAGAACTCACAATGAATGAAATACAGGAGATATGCCAAAAAAATAATGACCTAGGGACAACAGAGCAAGAACTTGTTGCTGATGTTTGTGTTTATCCAAACCCATTCACATCAGAATTTACAATCTCGTCAAAATTACCAGAGACCTATTCCTACGAACTCCTTGATATTAATGGTAAGGTTTTACTCAAAGGGATGCTTGCCGGACAAACAAATAAAGTTCTTAATTTAGATGCATTTGCACCAGGAACCTATCTTTTACAGACCAAGAAAGGTGAGTATATCAATACGCAACGATTAGTTAAACAATAACTTTTCTTTGAAAGATCTTTAACTAAACCTCTTTTGTGCTATTGGCAACCATCGATTTGATCACCAAGATTTCGTCTTCGTTGAGATAGCGCCATTGCCCTACGGGTACATCTAGTTCGATGTTCATGATGCGGACGCGTTTCAATTTCGAGACGCGGTAGTCTAAGAACTCGCACATGCGGCGAATTTGGCGGTTGAGCCCTTGGGTCAAGATGATTGAAAAAGAATGACTCCCGATTTGCTTGACCTGACACTTGCGGGTCATGGTGCCCAAAATAGGAATGCCGTTGCCCATCTTTCTGATGAAATCTTTCGTGATTGGCTTATTTACGGTAACCACATATTCTTTTTCGTGGTTATTACGCGCTCTTAAAATCTTATTGACGATATCGCCATCGTTGGTTAAAAAGATAAGACCCTCACTTGGTTTGTCAAGCCTTCCAATAGGGAAGATGCGTTTAGGGTGATTGATGTAGTCGATGATGTTGTCTTTTTCACGGATGTGGTCGGTGGTGCAGACAATACCCACTGGTTTGTTAAAAGCAATATAAATGAATTCTTCTTGGGGCTTTCTAACTGCTTCGTCATCGACTGTAACGACATCTGTAGGGAAAACTTTGGTACCCATTTCCGGAATTTTTCCGTTGATACGTACGCGTCCTCTTTCAATCAGCTGATCTGCTGCTCTTCTTGAGCAGTAGCCAACTTCACTGAGGTATTTATTAATGCGTATGCCTTCTGGGTTCTCCATGTTTTGATTCAAACAGGGCAAAGGTACTTAAAATATAACTGTTAAAATTTGTGTAATTTTCCCCATGCGAAAAGTAAAAGGCTACTTCTTGTTTTTTTGGATTTTTTGCGGGGTCACTAGTTGCTTAGCGCAAACCGATGAGCACCTGCGTCGTACGCAAGATGTACCTGCCATTGAAGTACAAAATGGCAATCAGGCTGAGTTAGCCAGGATTTTGATCGCAGCGCTTCAAGTGGAGAGCAAAACAGAGGAGCGCAAGATGGCTTATTTTGAACTCAAAAGTTCGCTTGAAAATAAACAGATTGAACTCATTGAAGCTTATTTTCTACTCACTCAAGGAGCTTTTGGTCCGAAAACAGCAGCGCTTAAGACCGGCAGATTTGCGCTTTTACCTTTTGAGAACCGTTATTTCACTTCACATGCAACGGCCAATGCTTTATTGGATTTTAGGCTGACTGAA
>JACCDS010495835.1_pt1 | contig 32417 bp, 20 predicted proteins | sample 7446441 | NCBI WGS metagenome assembly JACCDS01 (sample SAMN15323445, study PRJNA562643) | freshwater metagenome | isolation source: river surface water | place: USA:Blue River Watershed | collected 2017-08-17
ATAGCACTTGTAAGTGCAGCATGAAATAGGGGTTATAACCGCAGGGTTGTAGCCCCTATTTTTTTGTAATTTTTTGGGTGGTGGTAATAGCAAGCAAGTAAGCAAAATCAAACATGTATAAATGTGTATATTATTTAATTTGTAAAAAGGGATGTTTTTGGATAAACGGCTGTTTAGGATAATTGCGTTGCTTGTATGGTACATTTTTAGCAAGACGATACAAAGTAGTGTCTAGTGCAACATACTTGGGCGGATTAATTCAAATCATTGTAGCCAAAATTCAAGCCCGTCAGTAATCCCACTTTCAAAGGGTAGGGAAGTTGTATTGATTATCTAGCTGAAAATGGTTGTTGTTCCTGAATGGTGCCAACGCCACCGGGGCTTAATAGTAGTATTGGCCCCTGGCTCATAAAAATAAAAAAAGCTGTTTGCAGCATGCAAACAGCCCATAATACTAAATTGGGAAAGTAAGGAAGCTTACTCTATAATGAGGGTTTCGGTTTGTTGAAAACCATCTGTTGAAAATTGAACGAAAACCAAGCCTTTTTGCGTTTTGCTAGGCACCGGAATGGTTAGTTTATTGGCTCCTTGCAACAAGCTAACTGTTTGTCGAGATAAAATACGTCCACTTTCGTTGATAAAAGCAATAGAAAATGCTTTGTTTTTATTACTTGTTACAATGGCTTGAATACTATTTCCTGCACGGGTAATGGTTGGGTACAACTTTTGAATTTTGGCAGTAGGATTGTTGGGTTGCACGCTAACGGTAGTAGAGTAACGGGTACTACCATCTTGGTCAATCATTTTCAGGCGATAAAAAATACTTCCTCCGCTACTAGCTGCTGTAGCGTCTGTGTAGCTGTAAGCCACCGTACTATTGCTATTACCTTGCGCAGGCACAGCGCCAATAGAAAAATAGTTTTGGGCATCGTTGCTGCGTTCTACTTCAAAGCTGCTGCTATTGAGTTCGGTAGCTGATACCCAATTAAGTACAACCGAATTGTTTTGATAGGTAGCGGTAAAACTTTGCAGTGTAATGGGTAATGCTACTGCTGTAGATCCGGTATATACATAGTCTAAATTGTCCTGATTGGCGTTATTAGCGGCAACACCCACATAATAAAAAGTAATGTTGCCACTTGCCGCAGCCGGTGCTTTCCATTGTAAATTGTTGAAAGTATAGGAACTTGATGCATTTGTTATGGGCGCATTTTTATGGCTCAATTCACTACCATTGACTCCCGCGTTGCTATTGGTGCTGCTTACAGTACCCACTACTTGTTTAGAAGCGTTTACAGCTATTAGCGAAAACCCCCAACGTTTGCGGTCCGCTGTGTTATGATTGATTGTTACGGATAAGGGGTAGCTAGTGCCGGGTACATAACCACTTGTTGGTAAACCCGAAACAGCAATACTACCTGCTGTATTGAGTGCATAGGAGCCGTGACAACTACGACAATTACTGCCGGTTGCTCCTGTATAGCTACTAGGTGGTATGCCGGAGGAGGTGATGCCCGATTGTAGAATTACTGCAAAAGCACCGAGCGTCAGGAGTAAGTAAATTTTTTGCATTGTAGAACGATTATAGGTATTGTAAAGATGTTAATATAAACAAAAATGCTGTATACACTGCTGATTTTTAATAAAATAAATAGTAATCCTCAAAAATTGTTGGGTATGGCCCTTGATTTAATAAAAAAGCCGTTGCAGATGGGTGTTCTGCAACGGCTTTAAATACAAATTGTCGATAGAGATTAATCTGTTTTTTCGGGGCGCATTTGAGGAAATAACAATACATCTTGAATAGATACTTGATTGGTAAGCATCATACACAAACGGTCGATACCAATGCCAATACCACTTGTAGGCGGCATTCCGTATTCAAGCGCACGTAAAAAATCGTGATCAATAAACATCGCTTCGTCATCGCCTCTTTGCATGAGAGCGAGTTGTTCTTCAAAGCGTTCTCTTTGGTCAATTGGGTCGTTCAATTCGCTGTAGGCATTAGCTACCTCTTTTCCATTAATCATCAATTCAAAACGCTCAACCAACCCCGGCTTGTTACGATGCTTTTTGGTAAGCGGACTCATTTCTACCGGGTAATCAATGATAAATGTGGGTTGTATATAAGTGTGTTCACTTGTGGCCCCAAAAATTTCATCAATTAGTTTGCCTTTGCCTATGTTATTAGGTACCGAAATCTGCAACTGTTGGCACACCTGGCGCAATCCAGCTTCATCCATTTCACTAATATCAATTCCGGTATTTTCTTTTATTGCATCGAAAATGCTGATGCGCTTAAAGGGGGCTTTAAAGCTGAGTATTTGATTGCCCAAAGGAACATCTGTTGTGCCATGAAGTGTTACCGCAATTTTTTCGAACAATTGTTCGGTAGTTTCCATCATCCACTCGTAATCTTTATAGGCTGTGTACCACTCCAATACGGTAAATTCAGGGTTGTGTGTTCTATCCATCCCTTCATTACGAAAGTTGCGACTAAACTCGTATACCCAATCAAAGCCACCCACTATCAATCTTTTCAAATACAATTCGTTGGCAATGCGTAGGTATAAAGGAATATCCAAAGCATTGTGGTGTGTTATAAAGGGTCTTGCAGCTGCCCCGCCGGGTATGCTTTGCAGCACGGGTGTGTCTACTTCAAGAGCCCCTTGTTCGTTCAAAAATTGGCGAATGGTATTAATGAGTTGTGTGCGTTTTACAAAAACGTCTTTTACTTGTGGATTAATGATGAGGTCCACATAGCGTTGGCGATACCTAAACTCAGGATCTGTTACTTCGTCGTACACATTTCCTTCCTCATCGCGCTTAACAATAGGTAACGGTTTTAACGATTTGGTTAATAAAGTAATGGTTTGAGCGTGAATAGACGTTTCACCGGTTTTGGTTACAAACACATAACCCGTACTGCCAATAATATCACCTAAATCGAGTCCGTGCTTTACTACATTTTCCCAAAATGATTTATCTTCTTCCGGACAAATTTCATCTCGTTTTACATACAATTGAATAATGCCTTTGCTGTCTTGTATTTTGATGAAGAATACTTTACCCTTATCATTGATACTCATAATGCGTCCGGCAACACATACTTGGGCAAATTGCTCCTTCGTTTCTTCTGAAAAAGCACTTTTGATATCTACGGAATAATGCGATACCGGATACAAAGCTGCCGGGTAGGCATCTATACCCGATGCTTGAATTTTGGCTAATTTTTCTCTGCGAATAACTTCTTGTTCACTTAAATGCTGACTCATAAACTCGTTACTAATGATTTTTGATTGAAGGCAATAGCTACCCAATTGGTTGCAAAGGTAACTGATAAGCGCGTTTCTTATTTTTCTGATAATAAAACAACGCTAGCGTTCGGTTTGTTGGCTGTAAACATTAGGATTGTGCAGTTGCATGAAACGCTTTGTTTGTTCATCGCCAAATCTTTTCCAACCAAACTGTTCGTACAAACTGTGTGCATCTTTGGTGCCTAGCAACCATCGGCGCAAGCCTTGTAAGTGTGGGTGCGCATGTATGGTAGCTAGCATCCATTTGCTTAACCCTTTTCCTCGATGCGCGGGCACAATAAACACATCTGCCAAATAAGCAAATGTTGCAGTATCGGTAATGAGGCGCGCAAAACCCACCTGTTGTTCTTCAAAATACATTCCAAAACACAACGAATTGTTGATAGAAGTAATGACCGTTGACAACGGAATGTGTTGCGCCCAATAAGATTCTTCCGATAAAAATTGGTGAATAAGAGGAACGTTTAGTGCGTTTTTGTTGGTACTAATGGTGTAGCCATTGTGCTGCGTTTCATAGTGTGGAATCATGAAATATTTTTTTGTAAATGGTTTTTTTACTGATTTCCAACATTTGACCAGGTTGTAACTGACCAATACTCAATTGTTCTATACTATACCGTACTAATCGCAATGTAGGAAAACCCACTTGTGCGGTCATTTTGCGCACTTGCCTATTTTTACCTTCCTGCAACGTTAACGATATCCATGGTGCAGGTATGTGCTGACGAACCCTAATTGGAGGAAACCTCTCTGGAACTATCGGTTCAGTAGGCATTATTTCGGCCAAACAGGGCAACGTACGGTGCATTTTGCCGTCAATGTTAATGGCAACCCCTTGTTGTAATTGAGCAATAGCGGAAGCAGTTATAGCACCATCTACTTGTACCCAATAAGTTCGGTTGTGTTTGAAGGAGGGATGCAGTAAACGATGATTGAGGCTAGCATCGTTCGATAAAAGTAGCAACCCTTCGCTGTCGTAATCAAGTCGGCCAATAGGGTATACATTTTTCGGCACTTTGAAAAAATCCGCCAAGCATTGTTTTCCATCCGTTGACGAAAACTGACTAAGTACTAGGTAGGGCTTATATATAATATAGTATTGGTGCATCATGTTGAAAGCCCTGCTAATGCAAGGCTTTCATATATATAGAGTTTATCGGTTGGGGGAACCTAAATTCCCCATGCAATAATATTATCTTTTCTTCAACAAACGTTGTTTTAAAAGTAATTAATTGTTGGCACTAGTTTTTACTACATAGCCTTTTATAGCATACCATACTACATACGCATAGCACAAAAGTGGAGCAATAAATGCCCATTTAATGCCAACATGATCCGAAACATAGCCCATAATTGGCGGCACAATAGCTCCCCCTACAATACCCATAATGAGTAATGAAGAGGCGGTTTTGGTATAATTGCCCAATTGGCTAATACTAAGTGTAAACACAATTGGATACATGATGGAAGTAAAAAGACCCACAAAGGCCAATAACCAAATGGAAAGCAAACCAGTAGTTACGATGGCAAAAAGTACCAACAGTAATGCACCGCCTGCCGAAAAAATAAGCATGCGATTGGAGGTAGCCTTTTTTAATATCCAAGCACCACTCAGTCTGCCGGCTAATACCAAGGCCATAAATACGGAAATAAATAGAGCAGCTTTTTGCTCGGTTAGTTGGTCAATATTTAACGATTTGGCATAGCGAATTAGAAAACTTACAATACCTACTTCTGCACCTACATAGGCAAATACAGCGCCCACACCCAATAAAGTATGGCGAAACTGAAAAATGTTTCTGAAGGAGTAACGGGTAGTGGTTTCGTCGGCAATAATGGGTAAACGAATAAACCACAATACAATAGCCATGCAGGCAAAAAGCAGCATCAGCGATACATAAGGTAGTTTTACCAGATTGGCCTCCTCGGTAAGAAAATTTTGCAACGCTTGTGGTGATAATGCTTGAATGGTTTGTTGCGAAATATCTTTTTCATGGAGCAACAATAAAGAGCCCACATAAGGTGCTATACTTGCCCCCACCGAACCAACCGCAGCCGAAATACTTAGTCTGCTAGAGGCTTCTTCGGCACTACCAAGTTTGGATATGTAAGGTGTGGCAGATACTTCTAAAAAGGTGAAACCAACTGCCATTACAAACAATGCGCCCAAAAATAATGGGTACCAACGAGTTTCGGCAGCAGGATAAAATAGCCCGGCACCAATTGCGGCAATTAGCAAACCACTAATCATTCCTGCTTTGTATCCCTTGCGTTGTATGTACTGCCCCGCCGGTAATGCCACTAAAAAGTAGGCACCAAAAAAGGCAGACTGCACCAAAGACGATTGGAAATCGGTTAATTGACAAGCCCTTTTTAAATGTGGAATGAGTACATCGTTGATATTGCGACTCATATTCCAAAAAAACATAAGTGTCATTACCACCAATAAGGGTACTACAATGTTGGTGGTGTTATTTGATGATTGTTGAGATGGTTTCACGATAAAGGTTGTTGGGTTTGAAGGAATTCGAAAATGGGTTGCATCAATATCCAATATTCTTGCGGTTGGGCAAAGGGGAGCGGTTGCTGCATGGTGTGCATCAAAGTAGCCCATTCTTGTTGTTTAGGTAAGCCAGCCATTTTAGAAAAACATTGCTGTATATCCATATTGGCGGGCAATTCTACAATCATCAGTAATCGATTGCCAACCCGATAAATATCCATTTTATGAACACCACACGCTTAAATACCTGCTACAATTTCGGGCCAAATATTTGCCTTTTGGTGGTAGTATTCGTATTGTTCAAATATTTGCGGTTGATTGACTAAATCAAGTGCAAAGCAGTATTGTTTCATATGTAGGCAAGGCAATCGGATGAAAAAAAATTGATGGTTTAAGGCAATAAATCGCACGAACTGCCGGCAACATAAGGCGTTGTATATACCCCGCCTTTAATGTTTGCAGGATATTTGAAATGTTTTTGTAAGTGAGGAATGTGCTCTAAAAAGAGGGCTTCGTGCCCCATAGCAATGTGGTTAAACAGTACCAGATGTTGGTGTAGCTGACCCATATCGCCCACATGTGGTACAACGGGAATGCCAAACATTTTGCACAAAAGACTAATGGTGATAAATTCGCTAATACCGCCAACACGAACAGCATCTACTTGCATAAATCCGGCACAACCACTTTGCAAATAATTTTTAAAAATGATTCTGTTAGGCACATGCTCGCCAAGTGCTAGTTTGGTAGGTGCAATAGCGTCGGCAAGTATTTTATGCGCAATTACATCGTCGGGGTGCGTGGGTTCTTCTATCCAATAAGGATTCATGGTTTGTAATTGCTTACACACGTCCAATGCTTGTGGCAGCGTCCATTGTTGGTTGGCATCTAGCATTACTTTTATATCGTTTCCAGCTACTTCACGTACAATGTGCGCACGCCTAACATCGCGTTCAAACTCTTTAGAGCCCACTTTTAGCTTCATAGCAGTAAAACCATTATCAACAGCTTTTTTGCAATTCTCTCTTACCTTTTCGTCGCTATAATTAAACCAACCAATAGAAGTATCGTATCCGGGATAGCCGGTATCCAATATTTTATGTCTTTCATTGGCAGTTGCTGCCTGATCGGATAACAAAGTAATTGCTTGTTGTTGCGTCATCACCTCCTCCAAATAGCTTAAATCAAGCGTATTAACAATTTGTTCAGGCGATAAATCAATCAATAATTTCCAAAGTGGAACACCTCTTTTTTTTGCCCATAAATCGTAACAGGCGTTTGTTACCGAAGCCAAAGCCAAATGCACCACGCCTTTGTGTGGGCCAAGCCATCGAAACTGCTGTTCGTTGCTCATTTGGTGAAACAATTGTCCAAAGTTGGCCATTACTTCTTCTATGTCTTTACCAACCAATTGCTGCGCATAAAATTGAGCTGCTTTGCAAACCAAGTCGTTGCCTTCGCCAAGTGTAAAAGCAAAACCGGTACCTACCATGCCATTGCTTGTAATTAAATTGGTTACTGCATAAGAGTAAATAGGATTGGAGTGAATGGCATCGCTACCCGCACCCGTTGTTAATGGAAAACGTCTGTCTTGTACTTCAATTTTTTGAATCATAAAAGGTGTTTTATAGTATAAATCCCAAGGTATAAATAGCTGCAGGAGTTAGGTATGCTGCTTTGAACTATCGCTTATAACCAATTTCGGCACCACCGCTAACGGGCAAAATGCAGCCGGTGATAAAGCGTGCTTTGTTTGATAATAAAAACACACAGGCATCTGCAATTGTATCGCCCTCAGGACAGTAGCCTAAGGGGTGGATTTCATCAAGGTAAGTGGCTATGCTACTTGGGTCGGGCTGTTCGGCGGCCCAACTGCGCAACATAGGTGTCCATACACCAGCTGGGGCTACTGCATTTACCCTAATTTGATAGGGTGCATAATCCAACGCCATCGATTTGGTGAGGGTGTTCATTGCGCCTTTCGTTGCCGAGTACGCAGCATGAATTGCTTGCCCAATACTGCCCACCAAACTACTAGTGTTTAAAATGCAACCTTTGCTAGCTTGTAGGGCACTAAAACCATATTTGGTAGTTAAGTATACACTTTTCAGGTTGATATTCAGTAGGTTGTCCCATTCTTCGGTAGTGGTTTCGTGTAGTGCTTTTGCCGGATGGGCTATGCCTGCATTGTTGTGTATGGCATCTAATTTGCCAAAGTGGGCAATTGTTTGTTGTAGTGCATGCTGTACTTGTTCCTCGTTCGATACATCGCAAGCAATAGACAGATGATTGGATCCAATGATTTCAATGGTTTTGTCCAAATCGGTTTTGCTGCGCGAAACAATGCACAATTGGGCACCTTCTTGCGCGTAGGCTTTGGCACATTCTAAACCAATACCTGCGGAACCTCCCGTCAGGAAAATGACTTTGTTTTTCAATAGCATAGCAACATCATTATGGGGTAAGTAAATATTTACTGTTTACGTACAGCAAAGAAAATCACTTGTAGTGGGTTAATGGCATGGTTTATTATCAAATAGTTACACTATTTTAGCATTTGATAGAGGTAAATAGGCTATTCGATGGTAATAAGTGCGCTTTTACCAAAAGGTCTTGTAAATTGTGCATGTTGCTAGCTTAAGCTTATGAAACCCCAATTACTCAAAATATCATCCGGCCCGGCTATTTCGTTTACGGCGCGCCAAATTGATCATCCCTATTTAAACAGCAGTTGGCATTACCATCCTGAAATAGAATTACTACACGTTATTGAAGGAGAAGGCACCTTGTTGGTGGGCGATGCTATTATGCAGTTTAAAGCAGGCGACGTATTGCTTATTGGTGCACATTTACCGCATTATTGGCGGTTTTACGAAAACTATATTGGCAATAATGGCTTGCCAGCACAAGTGGCCTATGTTCAGTTTTGCGATAATTTTTGGGGCAAAGATTTTTTACTGCTGCCGGAAAACAATGCTATCAAACTGCTGTTAGACAAAGCCAAAAGGGGCATGCACATACAAGGCGATACGGCCACCCAAACCATCCAATTGTTAGCAAAACTCATTGTTAGCGAACAGACTGAACGAATTATTGTATTGCTGCAACTGTTGCAGTTGTTGGCCAATAGTCAGGAGTATTTATTGCTATCCTCCGTATATCAGGAACAACATTTTGAAGCTATCGAAAACGAGCGCATCAACGTAGTGTATAAATACATACTTACCCATTTTAAAAATAAAATTTATTTGCACCAGGTGGCTGCCATTGCAAATCTTACACCCAACTCTTTTTGTCGGTTTTTTAAGGCCAAAACCAAAAAAAGCTTCTCTCTTTTTTTAATCGAAATACGTGTGGGCTATGCCTGCAAGCTGCTGCTCGAAAACAATTTAAGCATCAAACAAATTTGCTATGCCAGCGGATTCAATAGTTTTACCAACTTCAACAAACAGTTCAAAAGTGTAACCGGTAAACTGCCGAGCATTTATCAAAAACAAGTAGCTCATTAACTGTCTGTTTCCGTTCATCCTAAATGATGGTTGCCGAATACCGGTATTCGAAAGAAAGCAGTAATTTGAAACACTTTTCTAAACCAATTTATTGTATATGCGAATTATTTCAATTGTTACGTTGCTAGTCCTATGTTTTACAACAAGTGGCAAGGCACAGAATGGGCGCTCTATGAAGTGGAGTGCCGACGGCAATAGTTATTTTACTACCGATAATGGCGATATTGTACGCATTCAATTGCCCGCGTTTACCAAAACTACTTGGGTAAGTCAAAAAAAACTCATACCCGAAGGCGACAAAAAACCTTTAACCATTCGCAATTTTACGGTTAGTGCCAACGAACAGTGTCTACTTATTTATACCAATAGCCAAAAAGTATGGCGCCAAGATACAAGGGGCGATTATTGGGTGTTACAGTTATCAAGTGGCCGCTTACAACAATTAGGCAAGGGACAGCCGACAGCATCGTTGATGTTTGCTAAATTTTCGCCCGACGGCTCCAAAGTGGCTTATGTAAGCCAACACAATTTATATGTAGAAGATATTGCAACCGGAAAAATAACCGCTCTTACAAAAGATGGCAGCTTAAAGTTAATCAACGGCACTTTCGATTGGGTGTATGAAGAAGAGTTTGACTGTAGGGATGGGTTTAGATGGAGTCCTGATGGCCAACACATTGCCTATTGGCAAATTAATGCGCAAGCCATCAAAAATTATTACATGCTCAACACAACCGATTCTATTTACTCCAAACCCATTGCTGTAGAATATCCCAAGGTGGGCGAAGATCCGTCGGCTTGCAAAATTGGTGTGGTAAACATTGCCACAAGCAAAACCATTTGGATGAATATACCCGGTAATGCCAAACAACATTACTTGCCACGAATGGAATGGCAAAGCAGCCAACAATTGATAGTACAACAGCTCAACCGCAAACAAAACCAATGCAAACTGTATTTGGTCAATGCGGCAAGTGGCAATGCTACCAATCTATACACCGAAACAAGCGATACTTGGATTGATATTGAAAGCAGTTGGACTACCCCTGCCAATACCGATTATGGTGTGGGTTGGCGTTGGATAAGCAACAAGAGCGCATTTATTTGGCAGAGTGAAAAAGATGGTTGGCGACATTTGTATCGCATCAATGTGGCCGATGGTAAAGAAACATTGCTTACCAAAGGCAATTACGATGTGATGAGTACCGTTTTTGTGGACGAAAAAAACAACTGTATTTATTTTACAGCAAGTCCGGCAAATGCTACCGAACAATATTTGTACAAAATAGGATTAGATGGCAAAGGCGATACAGTACGCACTACACCCACTTCCTTTGCGGGAACGCATAAGTACCAAATAGCGCCCAATGGTTTGTATGCACAGCACAGTTTTAGCAATTACCAAACGCCACCCGCTAGCGAATGGGTGAGTTTACCTAACCATATAGTCATTAAAGCGGCCAATAAAAAACCAATAGACCAAGAACAAAGTGGCGTAAGCTTTTTTCAAATTACCACTAGCGATAATGTGACAATGGACGGATGGATGATTAAACCAACCCCATTCGATAGTACCAAAAAGTATCCTGTGGTATTTTATGTATATAGCGAGCCCGGTGCTACTACGGTTACCAATGCGTATGGTCAGGTGGGTAATTATTTGTATAACGGCAACATGAGTGCCGATGGTTATATCCAAATCAGCATAGATGGTCGTGGTACACCGGCACCCAAAGGCGCTGCATGGCGCAAAAGTATTTACAAAAAAGTAGGTATTTTAAATGTACACGATCAGGCAATGGCGGCAAAAAAAATTGCCACTTGGCCATTTGTAGATGCCAACCGCATGGCTGTTTGGGGATGGAGTGGCGGCGGTTCTACCACACTAAATTTGCTGTTTCAATACCCCAACCTTTACAAAACCGGTATAGCCATTGCCCCGGTAGCTAACCGACGTAGTTACGATAATATATACGAAGAACGCTATATGGGTGTTCCGCAAGATGGTAAAGAGCATTACATTACTGCATCGGCTATTACGCATGCCAAGAACCTGAACGGCAACCTGCTTTTAGTTCATGGCACCGGCGACGATAATGTGCACTACCAAAACACCGAAATGCTGATCAACGAACTTGTGAAGCACAACAAGTATTTTCAACTAATGAGCTACCCCAACCGCACCCATAGCATCAGCGAAGGCGAAGGTACCAATACGCATCTTAGCAACACATACACCCGCTTTTTACAACAACATTGCCCTGGTGGAGGCAAATAAGCCCTAGCCAATGGGTAAAATAAAGCGTCGAGGCTGACTTTGTTATCGGCAGCCTCGACGCTTTATCATTTCATCCTATTACACGCCAAATTGAGCCAAGTGATGGGCTAAGTGCTTGTATAGCATATTGTTCCATTCTGTTTTGGTCAATGGCCCAAACGAATGCGATTCTTTGTTATCAAAATAGGCAGCGCCTAATTGTAGGGTTTGTTGTAAATAGGCAATCAACCGGGCTTTATCCTCTTCAAAGTTTTTGCTATCGGCAATTATAAAGGCCGGTGCCGTACGCTCATTTTGCTTAAAAGGTTGGTCGTTTACTACCAATTTTTTAACAAATGTTCGCAAAATAAATCCCAAAATAAAATTGGGTTTGGGGTGTTTGGTAGGCTCAAAAATCATTTCGTAGCTCACACAACAGTGTGCAAGCATTTGCGCCACATGCATTTTACCCCACTTGGCAGGTGTTTGTGGGGTTAGTGTTTGTATTCTAGCTATTAATTCGGCTACATCTGCCGCATCAAAAACGCTTTTCATGGTGTATATTTTTATAGGGTTAATTGATTGCCATGCTCGGTAGGTTGTTTTGCGTAGGTTAACAGCAAAATTCGCCATTTTTTTCGCAACAAAATGAAAATCATCCAAGTTGCGCATAGGTGCTACCACTATTTTACGGCTACACGGTAGCCTTTTTTAGGGTATGGGCCAGAAGCCGGTACTACTTTTTGGCGGCAGTGGCGTTGGCACCGTTCAGCTTATACAACCCTTTTGAGCATTTTGGCTACGCACTTCATCCAACGATTTGTGTGGCTTAACAAGTTCAATTGTTGATGAAAATACGGCAACTATTGTAGCATTATTTAACAAGTTATAAGGCGCATTTCAACACTGCTACTGCTAAAATGGGCCTTTATTTTCACTTATATCAAATGGTACGTTGGAGCTAATTGTTTAATAACGTACGTAGCACTTGCCAACGAACTATTTTTTCCGTAATCCCCATTTGCGCATTTGCACCACTCGGCGATGGAAGTTTGTGCAAGGTTTTTTCATGATGGGTGCCTACATGTTTTAAAAATAGTTGCTCGGCCATGCTGCTTGTAAAAACAATATGTTCTATTGTTGGGTATTGCTGCAAAAAGGGTATCAATGGATTGGCAATTGGTTGCTGTATGTTGCTATCGGCACTGCCTGCACGCACACAACTTTCTAGTACATCCCAAAGTGCTATTTGGTGATGCAGCAGCAGTTGCACCCGTTCTTCGTATACATTAGAAAATGGCGTATTGAACAAATGAAACATGATTTTCCAAAATTGATTGCCCGTATGGCCATAATACTGTTGTTTTTGTAGCGATGCTTCTCCGGGCATGCTTCCCAAGAGCAATATTTTACTTCTGCTATCCACTATAGGTGCAAAAGCTGTTTTGCGAATAGCATTTTGGGACGTAGATATTAGCGGTGTGGTTTTCATGTTTGTAAAGCAATGTACGCAGGGGTATTTTCACATTTTGTGCATACAGTATGTGCGGCTGCATTCGTGTCAATTATGCATTAGTTAAAGGTTAGTGCACTTGTTGGGTAGGCACCGTAAAGCAAAATTTGGTGCCTTGTTTGGGTTGACTTTGAACCGTGATATGTCCGCCATTTTTTTCTACAAATTCTTTACATAACAATAAACCCAACCCTGTGCCTGTTTCGCCGCGAGTACCTTTTGTAGACGTGCGTTTTTGGGTAAACAATTGTGCCATTTGCTGTTCCGTAAGGCCAACACCATCATCTTGCACACAAACGGTAATGTGGGTTTTGGATGAAGTATGGGCACTAACAATTATTTTGCCATTGGGAGTAGAAAATTTTACTGCGTTCGATAATAAATTGCGTACAGTAGTTGTAAACAAATTTTTATCAGCATACACTGTCAGGGCTTCTTCGGCGTTGATATGAATGGTCAGGTTTTTTTGACTAGCCGATGTGTGCAACACTGCAACGCTCTGTTCCATAGTACTGCCAATAGCAAAATATGCCGGATGGTACTCAATGTTCCCCTTTTGTACCAACGCCCACTGAAGCAAATTTTCCAGCAATTCGCTTGTTGAGGTTGCCAAATGCATTAAGGCCAATTGCAATTCGCTTTGTTCTTCTTTAGGCATTTGGTTATCTTGTAACAGTTCGGACAAGCTGACAATGTTGTTCATGGGGCCACGTAAATCGTGGGCTATAATGGAAAAAAAAGTGTCTTTGGTATCGTTTGCAAGCAACAATTCATTTTTTTGTTGTTCTATTTTTTGCTGCTGCATCAAATATTTTACTTGGTTATTCCATAACAGCAACGATAGCAAAGCGGCAATACACGTAAATGAAATGCCATTCACTCGGTTCGATAAAAGTATATCGGCATTATCTTGAAAAAGACTAATAGAAAAGTAAAACAATATAAATGAACCAATATAAATAATTAGCGACCAAACAGGCTTGGTAAGCAAAACCACCGAAAGCAATATTGTAACAACCAAATAAGCGGTTATATTGGTGGTAATCCGTTGGTCAATTGCTGTAATTGCAACGCCTAAAACCATGTAAAATGCAACCGAAAAAACCTGAATGCTATTTACCCAAATGCCACTAAAAATGCCTTTCTTGCGCAAGTAATAAGCCAAACTACCGAGCAGTAAAGTTGTGATAGCGCAAATACTGTGTGCCCAAATAATTTCGTTGCGCCATAAGTTCTTTTCTAAGTGTTGCGCATTGTAAGGAATTTGCCAAAAAAGTACAATATGCAGTATATTAACCGGAAAATAAACCATCGATACATACAATAACTTTTGTAGGTTCAATTTTGTAATATGAACCAAAATAGAACTGTTGTATGGTAAAAATGGGTTTATGCGCATAAAAATGAGATGGCTGCAATCAAACAAATTGCCTAAACGGATTATTGTCAAATATAAAGATAAAGATTGTTGGTTTAGAATGCCTTACTATTATTTAACCTTATACCAGATAAATTTATGTACAGCATCAAGCAATTGTTTATTTATCCCATAAAATCATTGGGTGGCATATCGGTGCCTACAGCTACGTTAACTGCTACAGGTTTTGCTTACGACCGAAAATGGATGTTGGTAGATGCCCAAAATAATTTTTTATCGCAACGAACTGTTCCTTTGATGGCGCATTTGCAAACGGCAATTACCAATGAAAGCATTTTGGTTTACCACAAGTTCGCGCCGCAGCATTCAATTATGGTTCCATTACAAGCAAAAGAGGGTGCCAACCTGCAAGTACACATTTGGGACGATGAATGCACCGCCATACACGTAGACAGCCACCTCGATCAATGGTTTAGTGAACAACTGCAAATGCAGTGCAAATTGGTATATATGCCTGATACCACTCAACGACAAGTAGATGCCACGTACGCACTGTCGCAAAACCACCTCACTGCGTTTTCTGATGGGTTTCCCCTATTGCTCATTGGTCAGGAGTCCTTAAACGAATTAAACCGTCGCTTGCCAAACGAGCAGGCAACATTAAGCATGGAGCGCTTTAGACCCAACATTGTTTTTGAAGGAGGTCAACCTTTTGCAGAAGATACCTTTGCTCATTTTTCTATAAATCAACTGCCTTTTTGGGCGGTAAAACCCTGCGCTAGGTGTAGCATTACTACGCTTAATCAGTCAACGCTTGCGTTTGAAAAAGAACCTTTAAAAACATTGGCACAATTTAGAAAACTGAACAACAAAATTTATTTTGGACAAAATATACTGTGTAACGGTGTTGGTACCATTTCGGTGGGCAATTCACTGCAAGTAATTGAAAGCAAAGCCAGTATTTTTGTTGCATGAGAGATATAACGCACAAACAAACAACACTACGTACGGCGCAAGCTATCGGCATTGTTTTTTGCACAGCCGAAACCCTTAATCAAATTCACAACAATTTACTGCCCAAGGGCAATTTGTTTGATGTAGCAAGGGCTGCCGGTTTTTTGGGAGCCAAAGCCACTCCACAATTATTGCCTCACTGTCACCCCGTTAATATTGATGCACTCGACATCACATTCGACTTTTTAGAGGCTACTAAACATGCTGTTTATTTTGGAGAAGAGGTATGCCAACGTACCGGCATTGTATTATTAGGCACTGCTAAGTCTATCGGGCGTACCGGTATAGAAATGGAAATGTTAACCGCCATTTCTGTAGCTGCTCTCGAAATATATGACATGCTGAAACCCGTTGATACCACTTTGGAAATAGGCCATATACGACTTTTAGAAAAAAAAGGTGGTAAAAGCGACCGTAAAAAATTCTTTAATACACCACCCACTTGTGCTGTGTTGGTTTGTAGCGATAGTACCGCTGCCGGTAAGAGAGAAGATAACAGCGGCAAAATGATTGTGCAAATGTTGGAAGAGGTAAATGCGCAAGTGGTAGATTATAAAATAGTGCCCGATAGCAAAGCCGATATACAACAGCAAATTTTGGAATGGGTTCAACGCGATATACATTTTATATTTACTACAGGTGGTACAGGCCTAGGGCCGCGCGACCATACCGTTAGTGCCGTTGCCGAAATACTGGAAAGAGATGCAGACGGTATTACCGAGGCCATTCGGGTATTTGGACAACAACGTACGCCTTTGGCTATGATGAGCAGGGCTGTAGCAGGTGCTATTAACGAAACATTGATTGTTACATTGCCCGGTAGCACCAATGGAGCCAAAGAAGGTATGGAAGCTATTTTGCCTGCGGTATTTCATGCCCGTAAAATGATGAAAGGCGGCGGTCACTAAATACTTAATTTTTTAATAACCTGTATGCTTATATCGTTACAAGAAGCCCAACAGATAGTTGTGCAAAAGGCTCGCTTTTTGGGTACAGAAACAGTAGCCTTACCACAGGTGCAAGGCAGGGTAATTGCAGAATCTATTGTAGCCGATAGAGATTATCCCCCTTTTAATCGTGCTGCTATGGATGGTTTTGCAATTAAAAGCGCTGATTGGGACTTGGGCTGTCGTACTTTTCAAATGGTAGAAACCATTTTTGCGGGTAGTATACACACCATAGCACTGCAACAAAACGGTTGTTATAAAATAATGACAGGTGCAGCAGTACCGCCCGATGCCGATACCATTATTCGGGTAGAAGATAGCCACCTAGAAGGAACCAATGTGTCGTTTGCAAACGAATTAAAGGTTTCCAAAGGGCAAAATGTAGCTACCAAAGGGCAGGATATGCACGCCAAAACCCTTGTATTACCATCGCATACCCGTTGTACTCCGGCGGTTACCACCTTGTTGGCATCGTTGGGGAAATACAATGTGTTGGTACACCAATTACCCAAAGTGGCCATTGTAACTACCGGCAACGAAGTGAAAGAACCCGATAGTATTGTAAATGAAGTACAAATTCGCAATAGCAACAAGTATTTGCTTATGGCATTGCTGCAACAATGGCAAATTGCCCAGCCAACCTGCTTGCATTTGCCCGACCATCCTGAGTTGCTTAACCAAGGCATTGCTAGTGTGTTACAGCACGATATGGTTATTTGTTGTGGCGGAGTATCGGCTGGCGACGCCGATTTTGTACCGCAAATTTTACAAACCTTGGGCGTACAAAAGTTGTTTCACAAAGTAGCTATTCGACCTGGAAAACCCATTTGGTGTGGCTTAATGCCCAATGGAGGTTTGTTTTTTGCATTGCCCGGCAATCCATTTTCGTGTATGGTTACCTTTATGTTGTTTGTGGTACCTTACTTGCGAGCTTGTTTTGGCATGTTGCCACAATTGCCTTCTATTTGTTTGCCTTTGGCTAATAGCAGAACAAAAAAAACCGCTTTCGATGAGTTTTTTCCGGTAACCATTCAAGGTCAACCGGCCCAAGCCCATAGTTTGCCGTTCAACGGATCTGGCGATATTACAGCCGCTATGTTAGCCAACGGAATAGCTCAGCATCCCAATGCAGTAGCTACCCTCTCCGAAAACGACATAGTAGCCGTATTGCTAACATAGGGTTTGTTGTTGTATTTTTAACAAAATCAAATGGTATAATTGCTTAAAACGCAATAGCTTGCCGAGCCAAATATTCGTGTTATTTTATCAATTTTGCATCTATCAATCTTGTGTTTATGAGTAAAAGATCGTTTTTGTCAGGAATGTTACTAATGCTATCGTTTACAGCAGTAGTGGGTCAGGCGGTTAAAACCACTGCTAAGCCGGCAGCAGCTACATCAGGTTATCATATTCCAATTACATTGAGTCCGTACAAAAATGTACAAATTTATTTAGGCAGTTATTATGGCAAATCAAAAACCATTGTAGACTCGGCGGTACTCAACGAGCAAAGCAAAGGAATTTTTAAAGGCATTAAAAAGCTTACACCGGGCATTTATTTTGTGATTTCGCCGAAGTATAGCATTTTATTTGAAGTGTTGATGGATGATAAACAACATTTTTCGATAGAATCTGATACGCTTAAGTTGGATAAAACAGCCATTATTGGCTCAGTAGAAAATGATTTATTCAAAACCTATTCGCAATTTTCCATCACCAAAGGCAAAGAATTGCAACAGCTATCGGCTCAATACAGTAAGGCTACCAACAAAGCAGACTCGCTCAGGTTACAAGCAGAACTGATAAAAGGCAATAAGGTGTTGCAGGATTACCGAAACAATTTTTGCAAGCAGCATCCCAATACTTTATTGGCTACCATTTTCAATGCCATGAAACAGCCCGATGCTCCAGCTATACCCATCGTAAAAGGAAAGCCCGATTCAACTTATCCCTACCGTTTTGTGAAGGAACATTATTGGGACGACATCGGTTTTAATGATGATCGATTGCTCCGTACGCCATTTTTTGAAACCAAAGTGGACGATTATTATAAAAGATTGGTTGTGCAGCATCCTGATAGCTTATACAAGGAAATTAAATATATGTTGCTGATGGCGCGTACCGGCAAAGAAATGTTTCCTTATTTATTAACCAAATTCACCAATAAATACATCAACCCCGAAATAATGGGGCACGATAAAGTGTTTTTGAAGATTTTTGAAGATTTTTACGCCAAAGGCGATACCACCTATTTAAATCCAGCAAGCCGTAAAACTATTTCCGATAGGTACTATAGTTTAATGGCCAATCAACTCGGCAATCCGGCACCGGAATTGATACTTACCGATACGGTGGGTAATAGTGTTAGTTTGTACAAAATAAAAAGTAAATATACGTTTATCAGTTTTTGGGATCCTACCTGCGGACATTGTAAAGAAGAAATTCCTCGTTTAGACAGTATTTATAAGGCCCGTTGGAAAAAATTGGGCGTAACGGTATTTAGTGTGAATGCAAACGAGGCAAAAATGGACGAATACAAAAAGTTTATTACCGATAAAAAACTGAGTGCCGATTGGTTATTTGCATATCAAACCAAGGCTGCACGCGATGCCGAACAAAAAGCCAATGTGCCCAATTATCGCCAATTATACGATATGTATAAAACCCCTACCTTCTATTTACTCGATGAAAACAAGCGCATCATTGCCAAACAGTTAAGTATAGAACAGTTTAACGATTTGTTATCGGCAAAGCAAAACAAACCTCAATAATTACATTATTTCATCTGTATATTTATAATTGCATTCTTAATGAAAAAAACAATATTCATTGCTCTGCTTGCTTGCGGTGTGCAGCAACAAGCCTTGGCGCAAACATTGTTTAGCTTTGGTAACCAACAAGTATCTAAACAAGCGTTTTTAAAAGCATTTAATAAAAATCCGGTGCAAGGTGTTAACCGTAAGCAAGCTTTGAACGAGTATTTGCAATTGTATATTCATTACAAATTAAAGGTACAAGCTGCCTACGACGAAAATTTGCACAACCAACCCACCATTCAGTTAGAAAGTACCAACTTTCGCAACCAATTGGCCGATAACTACATCAACGAAGAAGCCAATATAAAGCTGTTGATAGACGAGGCTGTTGCTCGCAGTAAAAAGGATATTCATGTGGCTCAATTGCTAATAGAAGTAGCTCCTGGAAAAGACACACTACAAGCCTTTCAGCAAATACAAAAAGCATATGCACAATTAAAAAAAGGGCAAAAATTTGGTCAAGTGGTAGCGCAATTTGCCACCGATAGTGCGGCCAAACACACACAAGGTTCCATTGGTTTTATTAGTGCATTTACATTGGCTTATCCTTTTGAAAATGAAATTTATAAACTAAAACCCGGGCAGTTTTCCGCACCCTTTAAAAGTAAATTGGGCTACCACATTTTTTTAAATAAAGAAGAAAGAAAAGCTTTTGGAAAACGTAAAATTGCCCAATTATTTGTAGCTACTCCACCCAATGCCACTCCACAACAGCGCATGCAGGCACAAAAAATAGCCGATAGCGCTTACCAACTATATCAAAAAGGTATTTCGTTCGAAAAGTTGGTTCAAGATTTTTCAGACGATCACAAAACAGCTTTTGAAGGTGGTGTTTTGCCACTAGTTAGTGTTGGCGATTTTGACCCCGATTATGAAAAACAAATTTATCAGTTACCTCGCGTAGGTAGTGTGAGTAAGCCCTTTGCAACATCGGTAGGTTATCACATGATTAAGCTACTTGAAATACAACAACCCACATTCGACTCAACTGATGCCGCTGCTTTTGCGGATATTAAACAGCGTATTGAAAAAGACGAACGTCTTGCTATTGCCAAAAAACAGCTTTTGCAAAAATGGTTGAAGCAAACCCATTACCAAAGTTTTTCTGCTTACCAAACGGCCGATTTGTGGCAATTAACCGACAGTATTTTGGCCAATAAGGAAATTGCAAAGTTGCGCTCGGTTAACGACAGTACGCCTTTGTTTGCCTTTGGTATTCAAAAAGTATATGTTGCCGATTGGATTAAATATGTGCGTTCGGTACGGTTTAATACCAACCGCAGCAATTATCCCCAAGTATTTAACGATTTTATCAATAATACCTGCATTGATTACTACCGCAATCATTTGCACGAATACAATGCACAATTAACTGCACAATTGCAAGAATTTGATGAAGCCAATTTGTTGTTTTCGGCAATGGACAAACACGTTTGGTCCAAAGCTACCGAAGACACTGCCGGTCTGCGCAATTACTATTTGGCAAATGCACAAAAATATTTGTGGCAACCCGGCATTAGTGCATTGGTAGTTACTTGTGCCAATGCATCGCTTGCTACCGAATTAGCCGGAAAATTAACCAATAACATAGCCAATTGGCAGTTGGTAGTATCGCAATATGGCACTTTGGTGAATACAGATAGTGCACGCTTTGAAAACCAACAATTGCCAGTTAAAGCTGTATTGAAAAATGAAGTGGGCTATATTTCGCAGCCCGAAAAAAGTGCCAACGACGAATCGTATGTTTTTGTAGTAGTTACTGCAATACATGCCAATAGTACTATCAGAAGTTTTGAAGAAGCTAGAGGCCTAGTAATTAACGATTATCAACAGTTGTTAGAAGAAAAGTGGTTGGCAAAGCTAAAGGCTACCTATCCTGTAACCATCAACAATGCAGTATTGGCTACCGTTGAGTAAGTAGAATGCTTGAAATAATTGCTTCCATACGGTGTTTACCATAGACTACTTGGTACGCAATTGTGCTTTTTTGTTAGTATATTATATCGAAAGCCCTGTTGTGCAAGCATCAGGGCTTTGTTGTATGTATTGGGCAATGCGGTAGTTACTTGTAGGCTAGCTTAGAGTTCGATTTAGTTAGTAAGCCGTTTTGTATCAAACACATTTTACTATGGCGTTGATATCAATTTGTCTGCCAAGGGCAGTCTTGTATTTGCGTGAAACAATGGAGTTGCCCATACTTTAGCAGGTACTGCCAAAACGTAATTAAAGAAATTATCCATTCAACTACGTAGCTGCAATTATTGGCTGAAATTGATATACGATTTCTTTTGTGTATCGCTTTTTTCTAATGCTACAAAACGCCCGAAAATGGTTGACAAGCCAAAGTGGGTAAAACTAATTTTCCGCATATAACCTAGAGTTGGAAATACCCTAGCAGTTGTTTTTGCTTAACAAGGGAGCCTTACGAGGGGTATTTATGTATATATTTTGGGTATTATTTGTTAATGAAGAAATGCTGGGTCATCTAAAAATTAATAAAGATGATAAATGATGTTTGGCATTTTGTTTTTATTTTAATTCTTTTGTACATGGGTTTAATATATTTTTCAAAATGAATTTTAAAATGTTGCACAGAATTGCTCCTTAAACAAATACAGTTATCGTTATAAATGGAGTTGTATAGGCGGTATTATATGTGTAAATTGAAATGCATATAATGTATTAATAATGATAGTAGCTATATGAAAATCAAAATTTTAATCGTTTTTCTTTTCGGGGTGCAGGTTGCTTCAGGACAATCGTGGAATAAAAAGCCAAGATTTGGAGTTACATCAGGTGTTAATCTGTCTGATATGTTGGTACGATCTGCTGCTTACACTGATCTAAGTTTTGAAACTTCTGTCAGGGGCAACTTTTTGTTGGGCGCATTTGCTCAATTCGCACTTAGTGAGCCATTTTCGATAGCTTCTGGAATAACACATACGAGTTATGGTGCTACGATTCATTCGCTGTCTTTAAGATATAAATTCGATTATATAACTGTGCCAATTGTTGTAAAGTATGTGTTGAACAAATCTAGTTTTTATGCTTTAACAGGTACTCAAACAGGTTTTTTGCTCAAAAGCACTATCGACGATGGAATACATAAAAATAATATTACTAAATCTAGCTCTAAACTTGATTTGGGCATTTTGTTTGGTGCAGGTATTACATTCGACGATAAGATTCATTTTGAAGTAAGAAAAAGTATTTCCTTTACCAATGTTTCCAACATAAAAGGGAGCGGTGTTTTTAAAAATAGGGGGCTATCTTTTTCACTTGGATATTTGTTGTATTGATTTATTTGAATAAGGTGAAAATTTGCTATTAGATAAATCATTAAAATGATTACTTAAAGAGTAGCTGAAGTGTGTTATAAAAGCTGAATGGCTGCCGGATGCATCGGGCTTGGTGCGCACACTGCAAGGTGCGTACCGGAGCGATAGCGGAGCCCAACGCAGCCGGAACAATAGTTCAAGGGTGTAACCAAGTCCACAGCCCCAACTTTTATTTTCTTACAAATGCAACAATCCTACTTTGTATAACTGATTGATGGGTTTATTATCCCAAAACAGCTCAAAATTGTCCAATCCGGCGTTGGAATAATGTTGTTTTATTTGCTGAATAGTCCATTGTTGAGGTTGTTCAATAGCTAATTGAGGCAACATATTACAAAGCCAATTTGCTGCCGCCTCGTCAATTTTGATGTTCAAAGTAGTTTGGGTGCCTTCAAACGTGAGCGAGCACATAGGCCATTGCATTCCTTTTTTGCTTTTTACAAATGGTTCGGCAGTAGGCTGTGTGCCTAACCAAACAACCTTAGTAGTAGGTTTGTGGCTCAGCGACAATGGATCGAGCAAGCATTGTGCAATATAATCGGGCGCAATAGTGGTTTTAGGCACTTTAAAGTCGAACCAATCGCGCAGCGGATTATCCAAACAGTTGCCATGCATATAGTTGAGCAACGACTTTTTTAGGCCAAATCCAAAATCGTCGTGAGTGGCACCGGTAGGGTCGGTATGTGGCACATCGTTGTTGGCAAAGGTACCCACCTCGGTACTAATGGCCTGCACTTGGTATGCGTGAGGTTCTAAGCCAACGGGGCTGTGGGCAGTCATAGCAAATTGGTGCCAAAAAGCAGACTGTAAAACACCGGCTGCAAAAAGTTGGCGCACCATTTCGAGCGAGTCGATGGTTTCTTGAGCTGTTTGGGTAGGAAAACCATACATCAGGTAGGCATGCACCATAATACCCGCTTGTGTAAAATGTTGGGTTACACGTGCTACTTGTGCCACGGTAATGCCTTTGTTGATAAGTGCCAAAAGGCGATCCGAAGCCACCTCTAAGCCACCCGAAACGCCAATACAACCCGATGCTTTTAAAAGCAAACACAGATCTTGGGTAAAGCTTTTTTCAAAACGAACGTTCGTCCACCAGCTTACCACCAATTTGCGTTTCAAAATTTCAATGGCCAATGCACGCATTAAGGCGGGAGGAGCAGCTTCGTCAACAAAATGAAAGCCATTGTTGCCGGTTTGTGCAATTAGGGCCTCCATTCTATCGCACAGCATTACTGCTGTGAGGGGCTCATAATGTTGGATATAAGGTAGCGATACATCGCAAAAAGTACATTTTCCCCAATAGCAACCATGTGCCATGGTTAATTTATTCCATCGGCCATCGCTCCAAAGGCTATGCATAGGGTTAATGATTTCTATAGCAGAAATATAGGAATCGAGCCATAAATCGCTATAATCCGGTGTGCCGGTTTGGTGTTGCTGGTAATCGGAACATTCCGAAGAATTGAAATAGGTAATTTGATCCTCGTGCAGGCAAAAAGTACGTTTTAGCGATGTAATTGGTAAACTACCCGCAACATGGTGTACTAGGTTTTCTATAGGAGCTTCTCCATCGTCGAGGGTTACAAAATCATAAAATTCAAATACCCTGTTTTCTGAAAGTGAACGTAGTTCGGTATTAGCAAAACCACCGCCCATAGCCACTTTGATGTGTGGAAAATGTTGTTTGATGTATTGACCGCAGCGAAGAGAAGTATACAAATTGCCCGGAAAAGGAACCGAAAGTGCCACCAATTGGGGTTGTGTTTGCTCCAAATGTTGGTGTAATAGTTGTATAAGTAGCTCATCTATATAGGTATAGGGCTGTTGCAAAGCGGTGTATAATTCGTTGAAGCTATTGGCCGATCGGCCCAAACGTTCTGCGTATCTGCTAAATCCAAAATGGGCATCTACACATTCTTGAATCAAATCGCTCAAGTCTTCTAAATACATGGTGGCCAAATGTTTGGCTTTGTCTTGAATGCCCATGGTACCAAATGCCCACGATAAGTCTGCCAATTGCGCAAAGCGCGAAGCTTCAGGTAACCAATTGCGTTTGGCAATAAGGTGAGCCAAAGTAGGTTGTTTACCTTGTAAAAATAAGATTACCTGATCAACGCTATGGATGTAATGAGTTTGTAATGCAATTATGCGTAAAGCATTGCTACTAAACTCGTGCTGGTTGGGTAAAGAAGCAATATGGGCAAATAACTGTTGCAACCCATTTTGGCAAAACAATGCTAAAGTGGTTTCGATACCCAAGTCGGCTTGAAATGCACTAATGTGTTGGGTGTTTAGAAATCCCTTTAAATAGGCCGTAGCCGGATAAGGTGTATTGAGTTGTGTAAAGGGAGGTGTGATTAATAATACTGTAGCGGCCAAAGTGGATGTGTTTGGAACAAAAATATTTGTAAATGGCTAAATGGGAGGGTAAAATTTCCATTGGTGTATATGTTGTCATGTTGCAGTAGTAGGTGTCGCCTCATGAAGGAGTAATGGGGTAGAAAGATAGTAGCAAGCGCTGAAAGTGAGGTTGGCAAAGGCTTTGCAAGCAAAGGGAGCTGAAATTTTTTTTTTCGATTTCGTGAAAACACAATAGCTTCGTAGTATGTGTGTATTTTTTACACATTTGAAAACGAACTTTTGCTAATTAATAATTATTGCTTGCTATGAAGAAATTTGTACGAATTGCTTTGGTCTGTATTGCGTCTTTATTTTGTTTTCATCCTCTTGGGTATGCACAAAATGCCATTGTAGGTTCCGCTTTTTCTACGGGATGGGGTGGTTCTTGTCCAAGCAATGCCAATTTCACTTATTTGTCTGCAAGTGCTGGTACTAGCTATATTGTAACCCGCAATTCAAGTGGAACGGGTAATCAATATTGGCGGATGGGTATTGATTGGAGTGGAACGATTAGACAAGTACATTTAAACACTAACGGAACTGATGTTTCTGTAACGCCAGGAACCAAATATACTTTGGTAACCAATACTTGTGTTACTTCGGGTGCTATGTTTTATAACGTGGGAAGTACATCACACAACTATGTTTTTAAAACCCAAGATGCAGGAGCTACACCAACTGGAGGTTTTGTATTTTTTGAAGTACAAGGTACTGTTCGTACTCTAAGCTCCCACACTGCTCCTACAAGTAGTGCGGTATATCCTGGTATTACTCGCAGGCTCACAGTTACATTAAGTGGCATGCTCAACACAGGTCAAGTAGCGTATATAAGGTATCATAATGGAGCAGGTTTTGGGTCTGCAACAATTACTGCACTTACCTATTCCGGATCGGGAAATGATTATTTTGTAGATATTCCTGCAAGCGTTAATTCTGTTGGCAGTACGGTAACTTACTACTTTTTTACGAGTGGTACTACTGTGCCCTCAAATGCAGATGCCGATTTGTATACCATCAATTTATTGAACAACAGTGGCTCCAACTATTCTTATACAGTAAGTGGTACATGGCAAACCGCTAATGCAGGCTCGTGGGGAACAGCCGCTACTTGGAATGCCAATGCAGTACCGCCAACCGCTCAATCAATGGGCGCAGTAACAGTGGGTCATAATGTAACCTTAGACCAAGATGCTACAGTTACGTCAATTACCATTAATTCCGGTGTAACATTAACTGGTTCAGATGGCAGCGCAAGAACATTAACGGTTGCATCAGGAGGTACTTTTACCAATAATAGTAGCACAAGCGGAGGATATAATGCAACGGCTACTGGCAATGTTACCTTTGCAGGAAGTGGCACAATGGCCGGCTCGCAGTCAACTACCTTTAATACCGCCGTATTAAACGGAGCATTAACGGGCAGTTTTAGTGTAGCCTCGGGTGGTACAGTAACTATGAACTCCACTTCAAGTGTTAGCGGAACGGTTACCACAGTGGGTAGTGCAACATTTAATGGTTCGCCAGGTGCAAGTAGTTTTGCTAGTTTAACGCTTAATGGAACACTCACACTTACAAAGTCTTCTACAATTAATGGTACGCTAACCATGAATTCAGGGGCGTCTGTAACGTCAAATTCACCTACGTATGGGGCTTCCTCGACCCTCGTATATGCAACAGCAATGACAGAGGGTTTGGAATGGCCATCTGCATCCGGTCCGCAAAACGTAACGTTGAACAGTAGTATAGGTACGGTTGCGCTTTCTGCAAATGTGCATGTGAATGGAGGAACACTGACTATTAACAGTGGAGCAACGCTAGATGTGAGTGCTTCAAATTATAGTGTTACACTAGCATCTGGTGGCAGTTTTGCTAATTCGGGTACGTTTACTGCCCGCAATGGAACGGTGGCTTTTAGCGGTTCTGGTACCATCAGTGGAACCAACTCATTTTATAATGTGACGATTGCTGGAGGTGTTAATTTCGGAGCGGCTTCAACAATTGGAAGTGGTGGTAGCTTACAAATCAATGCTGGCGGTTTTGTAAATACCAATGCGCCTTCTTATCATGCAACATCTACCCTAATATATAATACAACTGGTACTTATGGGCGAGGGCTTGAATGGAGTGCTACTTCAGGAGCTGGATATCCGGGTAATGTAACAATCACAAATTCAACCACATTAAATATTGGGAACAATGGTACTAGTACAGCGCGTCAGTGTGCTGGAACATTAACCATAAATAGCGGTAGTACTTTTAGTATGAACGTAAGTGCAATGACTGCTGCTGTAACCGTAATTGGAAATGTGTTAAATAGTGGAAGTTTAACATTGTCGGGTAGTAGTGGTGGCGATTTATACGTAGCAGGCAACTTTACCAACAATGGTACATTTACACACAACAGTCGGGCAGTATTTTTCAATGGAATAACGCAAACAATTGCAGGTTCTAATTTAAATTCATCAGGTTCAACTAATTCATTTGCATTTGTACGCATCAATAGTGGTGCAAACGTAACATTGGGTGCCGCTGTAACCGTAAATAATGATATTACTTTTAATTCGGGTAAAATCATCCTGAGTACATTCGATTTAACTTTAGTAAGCAGCGCTACTATTACATCTGCCTCCACATCTAATTACATCCAAACAAATAGTACTGGTCAATTAAGAAGAGTAATATCTAACTCGGAAGTTACATTCCCTATTGGAAATAGTGCATACAATCCAATTACGCTTACCAATACAGGTACATCAGATACTTATGGCGTTAGAGTTGCAGATGGAGGTATTTCAAATGCAAACGATAATACCAAAGCCGTGAACAGGAGTTGGTACATTACCGAATTGGTAAGTGGCGGTAGTAATTTAACGCCTGTAATTGCCCAATACAATAGTGCCGATGTAGGAACCAATTTTGTTGCTGGTACTACTCCTTATTTGTCTTTTTATAACGGTACCACTTGGACACAAGTAGCAACATCATTAGCAGGTTCCGATCCATTTACTGCTACATCTACTGGCAGTGCACAATATCCTTCAACTATTCCAGCTGGATCCTATTTTGCTATTGGTAAGGATGATGCGTTTTTAAGCATTCCATTACCAACCATTTCTTCTTTTACTACTTCCGGATATACTGGTTCAACAATAACCATCACTGGTACCGATTTTACTAATGCGAGTGCAGTAACTTTTGGAGGAGTTGCAGCTGCATCATACACAGTTAATAGCGCCACACAAATAACAGCAACCGTAAGTACGGGTACAAGTGGTAGTGTTGCCGTAACAACGCCGGGAGGTACAGCCTCTTTAGCCGGATTTACTTACTTAGGATACGTGAGTAATGCATCGAGCGATTGGAACACCGCGGCCACTTGGCTTGGAGGCAATGTTCCACCCGCTTCGGCAAATGTAACTATTGCGCATGCTGTTACGCTCAATAGCGCAGCAACCAATACTACATTCAATAACTTAACCATAAATTCGGGTTCTTCGCTAACGTTTGGTGCGTCAGGTGCAATAACTATAGCAGGTACATTATCAAATAGTGGATCTGTAGTTATGACAAGTGGTGGAAACTTAACAATGGCTGCAAGTGCAATTTTGGCCAACGGCTTTGCTACATTTACTGCTGGTGCTGGTACGGTTACTTTTGCAGGTGCAGGAACTATTTCGGGTACTATAGCCTTGAACAATATGACCGTAAACGGAATTGTTGCATTGAGTAATGCGGTTACTGTAAACGGAAATTTACAAATCAATACAAGTGGAGGGATATCAAGCAATGCGCCTATTTATGGTAGCAACTCCACTTTAATTTATAATAGTACTGCTAACCCCTATAATGTTGCTACTGAGTGGACGGGTAATAGTACTAGTGCGGGCGCAGGTGTTCCGCAAAATGTGACTATTGCTAATACCAACAACGTAGTAATGCCTTCTACTGATCGTGGATTGGCGGGTAACTTATTGATTTCTGCGGGTACGTTTACCCTTAATGCTACTTCGGGAGATTTGTACGTGGCAGGCAACTTTACTCAAAACAGTACTTTTACCAACAACGGCCGATTAGTAGTGTTCAACGGTGCAACACCACAAACGATAGCTGGTTCGGGTTCCGTATCATTTACTTATTTGAGTAATCGAAATAGCCATTCCGGAGGATTAACATTAGCCAAAGACCTATCTATAACTGGAACAGTAGGTGATGTATTGCGTATTAGAAACGCTGGGCCTTTAAACATAGGTAATGGCATTACCCTTACCATTAGTGGTAATGGAGGTAATATTTTGTTAGATGGTGCCACCGGTGGTACTACCAAAACCATCAATTTAAATGATGCAAGTAGCTTAGTGTCCATTACCGGTTTGAAAACAATTACTAGCACTAGTAGCGCAACTTTATCGGTTACATCCACCGTTTCGGGAGGTACCGTAGCCCTTAGTAATGGGGTGGATTTTGGTTCGGGTTTAACCACTTTTGCCAACAATGCCATTTTGAAAATAAGTAGTGGTGGTTATGTTAGTACCAATCCACCTACCTACAATACAGGGTCTACTTTGCAATATGATGGCGTAACAAGTTATGGTGCTGCTGCAGAATGGGCTACCAATGCGGCATCGGGTATAGGGATACCTTTTCATGTAACTTTGAATAATGCAACCGTCAATTTTGGCAGTGCCACAGCCTATCGTCAATGCAATGGCAATTTTACAATTGGAACCGGATCTGCAATAACATTGTCGAGTGCAGTGGGTGGCGATTTGCGTATTGGCGGCTCAGGTAATTGGATTAACCAAAACAGCACGGTTGGTAATGGATTGATTAGCAATAATCGCGCATTGATTTTTGTAGGCAATGTCGATCAGCAAATGAGTAACGCCTCTGGTACTACTACCGTAGGTTATTTGCTAAATTCAAAAACAGGTGGTAATTTAATACTTAATAATAACTTAAATCTGAATGGAACCGCGGGAGGTACCGCACAGGTACTACAATTACTAAGCAGTTCAGCCTTGGACTTAAATGGATATTCTGTAAATATTCCGGGTGATCAAGCACGATCTATTTTAGTAAACGGCGCTAGTAGAAGCATCATTGGTACAAGTGGTAGCGAAGTAATTTTTGCTGCTGGTGCTAGTGCAGCCTCTATTGACCAAAGTGCAGGTGGAACTTTAGTTGTAGGCAATAATGTAAAAATTACTTTAAATAAAGGCGTTGATTTTGGATCGGGCGTTACTACCATCAATGGTACTTTGCAAATAAATGCAAACGGTAGTTGTAATACCAATGCGCCTATTTATGGCTCTGCTGCTACATTGCTTTACACAAGTGGTAATTATACAACGAGTAATGAATGGTTATCAGGAACTAGCGTAGGTGCTGGAGTGCCTTTTAATGTTACCATCAATTTAGCGTCATCTTCTAACACCGTTACTCTAGCTGGTAATAGAAGTGTAAAAGGTGCCTTAACATTTACGCAAGGCAAACTCACTATTGCAAGTAATACATTAACATTAGACGGTACGTTGTCAGGAAGTGGTATTGTTGGAGGCCCAACTTCTAATTTAGTAATTGGAGGTACGGGTGCTTTCGGTACATTGACAATGGATAACGGCACGCCGGGTACTACTAATTTATTGAATAGTTTTACCGTAAATAGAACTAGCAGTGGAACTATTTCGTTAGGTGCCGATGTGCATATAGGTGGCTTTTTTACACCAACTGCAGGTACACTAACATTCGGAGGTAATAAGATCGTGCTTAAATCTACTTCAATCTCTAATACAGCCCAAGTGGGTGTAGTAGGTTCGGAAGCTAGTTTTGTGTACAATGGTAGCGATGGTATACAAGCAGAACGTTTTTTAAATAGTACCAAACGTGGCTATAGAAATATTGCGTCAGGTGGTATCATTAGCAATGCATATATATATGAAAATTGGCAGGAATCGGCTGCAACAGTTAGTGGCTATGGCACACACATCACAGGCTTGAGAGGAGCTGCCGGTAACGATGCTACAACGGGTTTGGATAAAACCGCATCGGGCAATAGTAGTTTGTGGACATACACCACTGCCGATGCTTTTGCAGCAGTAACCAATACCAAAACCAAGCAGCTATTACCTTTTGAGGGCTATATGGCAACTATTAGAGGAGATAGAACCATTGATTTGTTTTCTTTTGCACCCGAAATGAATGCCGCAAGCACTACGCTGCGTGTAACTGGTAAACTTTGTTATGGTACGGTAACGTTGAGTAGCGATGCCAATCCGGCTTTCACTATGTCCGCTCCTCCTTCTTCTTCATTCCGACTAAATAAAAACACAACCCCATCCGGAAAAAGCAACAATGATTATGGATATTCACTCATCGCCAATCCTTACCCTTGTGCGGTCAATTGGGGAAGTGTTTATAGCAGAAGTAACGGGGCGTCGTACAGCAATGGAGCACTATCCCCTTATTTTTGGGTGTGGCAGCAGCAAGCAAATGGTGGATCCGGCGCATGGGTAACTGTGAGTAACACGGGCGCAGTAAATGTGGGCGGTTTAAACATCAACGAGTTCTTGCAGCCCGGACAAAGTGTATTTGTACAAAACGACCATACAGGCAATCCACTAATTATTGAGTTTCAAGAGGCGGACAAGTATACTACCGACAACACAAAATTGAAAAACGTGTTTGGCGAAGCAAATGCTTCTGTATTGCACAAATTGCGGATTAATTTGCTAAAACAGAACGTAGTATCAGACGGTGCGTTGTTGCAATTTTCGGCTAACGAAACCAACGAGATCAATATTTTTGATGCGCCCAAAATGGCCAATAGTACCGAAAATATAGCTATCCGTGTGCAAATGCGCGATTTGTCTATCGAGAAACGAGCACTTCCCACTATTGCCGATACCATTTCGATACGGTTGTGGAATGTTACAGCCGGAAACAAATATGCATTAGCTATTGATGCTAGCACTTTTAACACCACTTTGCAACCTTATTTATACGATAAACTAACCAATAGCAAACAAGTAATAACCCAAAATGGAGTAGCAAACTTGGATTTTGAGGTTTCGAGCGATGTGGTTAGTTACCAAAACAGATTTTTTATTGTATTTGAGGATGCAACACCTTTACCTGTATTGTTTACACAAGTAACTGCTACGCAAAATGGAAGTAGCAATACGCTTGTTTGGCAAACGAGCAACGAATTACTAATGTCAATTGATAGTTATACCATTGAAAAAAGTAACGATGGCAAATTGTTTGTACCACTAAGCACTACTAAAGCTATACAATCAGCCAATAGTGCACATTATTCGGTAGTGGATGAACTAGGTGCCAATGCGGATGCCTATTACAGGATCAAAACCAATAGCCCAATTGGTAAAACGGTGTATTCCAAAACTTTGTTTGTGAAAAAAACAA
>JACCDS010019563.1_pt1 | contig 32373 bp, 32 predicted proteins | sample 7446441 | NCBI WGS metagenome assembly JACCDS01 (sample SAMN15323445, study PRJNA562643) | freshwater metagenome | isolation source: river surface water | place: USA:Blue River Watershed | collected 2017-08-17
ACGGCCCCACCTCCTCCCCCAGGAACGGCACAAAAAAAGCCCGAAGCCATGCGGCCTCGGGCTTTTTCGACTCTTCTAGGAACGACTTAGTAGAACGCTCCGCGGTTGTCTTGCACTTTAGCCGACTGGAGCAGTGACTGCAGCAGCATCTGCTGCACGCTGCCCGCTAGACGGTTGTTTTCAGCAGCCACGTCGGCCGGAGTTAACGTATTAGGCGCATCGAACGCGTTCACCAACTTGAAGCGGTACGCACCGTTGCTTCCCTCGATCACCTCCGACGTAAAGCCCACCTTTGATCCTGCAGCCAGGCCTACCACCTTCGCCTCGCGACCCGTCGGCAGGTACGGAGCCGCCAGCGTCACGTTGGCATCCGTCCACTCTGGGTTCTTCTTAGCAGCGAGGCGCTCGGCAAGCACGCGGACCTTGGCGCGGTTCAGCGCGAGGGGCTTAAGGTCTTCTTTTACCGACTCAAGCGGCTTGTAGCCCTCCTCAAATAATGCCGTAAGCTGCACTACAGCATACGATTTGTAGTTGTTGTTGATCACGCTTACATCGCCCACCTCGCGTTCTTCGTTAAAGATCCAACGAACCACCTCACGGTTATCGGCCATTCCCATTACCGATGCATCGGTTGCGCGCACGTTTCGTGCAGGAATTAGCTGTGCTCCAACCTTCTTCGCGGCATCTTCAGCCTTCATGCCATCTTGAAGCAACTTAGCGAGTTCACCTGCCTTGGCGTAGACTTTTTGCTCTGATTCAGGACTAACGGTCACACGGCGCACCACTTCGGCCAAGCGAACGGCGGGGCGTGCACCTTTCTGACCCGTAACCTGAACGAGGTGGAAACCAAACTCAGTTTCTACGAGATCCAGCGAACCCGTGCTCTTCTCGAAGCAAAAAGCTTCAAACGCCGGGGTCATTTGTCCAGGCTGGAACCAACCCAAGTCGCCGTCTTTGGAGGCGGCAACCACGTCACTGCTGTACTGCTTGCTAAGCTCCGTGAACGAAGCACCGCCCTTGAGCTGCTTGAGCAGGCTGTCTGCCAAGGCCTGAGCCTCTTGGTAGCTGCGGGTGGCTTGAGAGCGTTCTGCACCGGCGAAGGCAATCAGAATGTGCTTGGCGCGCGCCGAATCAGGAAGCGCGGCACGACCCATTACTTTGACCACACGGTACACGTCGCCGTCTTGAATTGGCTCTGAAACAAAGCCCGTACCCTTGCCTTGAATGAAGGGCAGTACGTTCGGGTTGATGGTTGCCTCTGGGCGCAATGCGATAGGAACGAATACGTCGGTATTCGCCGCCGCGAAGGCGCTGTCGTCTACGGAAGCAGCGAAATCCGAAGCGATTTTCGCAAGTTCGGCCTTAGCCGTCGCCAAGTCTTGCTCTGACGGCGTCAAGGGGAAGTCGGCCACCATAGCGTCGCGAAGTGGGCTGGTCACCTTAAAATTCGATTTGTACTCGTCGTAAATGGCTTGGAAGTCATCTTCGGTCGGCTGCACGTCGCCGTCCTTGATTTCAGCCACCGTCATCGCCGCCACCTTGAGTTGCAGCTGGCGGTTGTTGCGCGTGTTTTGGGCGAGCTGAAGGCTCTGAGGCATACGCATTCCAGCCGCTACGGCATCATAAATTTTGGTGCTCAGCGCTTGGTTCTTGACGTCCTGCTCGTAGGCCACCCAACTAGCCCATTGGGCCGCGGCTTCGGGTGAGCTCTCGCGCTGATCGCGCAGATTTTGAAGCGCGCTGCGCAGTAAATCGGGACGGAATTGTCCGGTGTTCGGATCCTGCAATCCCGGCATTTGCTGCACAGACGGGGTCATTTCAATAACCTTGGTAAGTTCCTCTGTCGTTACCGTGAAACCAAGATCGCCCATTGGGTTCACCAACAGCTTCTCGTTCAAGATGTTGTTCCATACCAACTCGCTGATCTGAAGTGGACTGGCTTGAGCGTACTGTGGATTTTGGCTGAGTTCCTCTACCTCTTTGTTGAAATCGAGGTACGAAATTTTCTCGCCTTCAATTCGGCCTACTACGTCGCGGTCGCCCTGAAAGAGCATGTTTCCGGAGGTCAAAAAGTCCGTCAAAACAAAGGCAACCAACGAGATACCGATGACTCCGATAACGAGTCCGGAACGGCTGCGGATAGCTTCAAAAAGTCCCATAACTAGGTGTAAATAAGGTCGCGAATATACAACGACCTGACGGCACTACAACCTTAAAATCACGCGTCGCGGCGCACGATAACTTGCTTGACACGCTGAACTTCCATGCCCTCAACCTCAAGGCGCCACGCTCCTACCACCACGGTGTCACCGGGCTCTGGAAGCTTGCCCGCCAAGTCAGTAATCAAGCCACCCAGCGTCGTAAACCGATCGGACTCAGGAAACCCAAGGGCATACTGGTCGTTGAGGTAGTTCACCTCAAGGCGACCGTCTAGGCGGTAGGTTCCATCGTCAAGGACCTGTTCTACGAGCGAATCCTGGTCGTGCTCGTCGTCAATTTCACCAAAAAGCTCCTCGATAATGTCTTCGAGGGTCACCATCCCCACTAAACCACCGAGGTCGTCTACCACGAGGGCCATACTTCGCTTCTCGCGAATGAGCTGCTGAAAGACGTCTTGAGCATTCATGGCCTCGGGCACGAACGAAAGGGGTGTCAGAACCGATTTAAGCGTGCGCGGCTTCTTAAACAATTCAAATTGATGCACGTAGGCAAAGGCATCGTCAAGCTCTTCGCGGTAGACAATCAGGCGGCTAAAGCCGGTCTCCACGAATTTGGCCCGCAGGTCATCGAGGTTGATGGTCAGTGGCACGGCCGCCAGCTCGGGCCGCGGAACCATGCACGCGCGGACTTTTACTTCTGCGAAGTCGAGGGCGTTACGGAACAGCTCCACCTCGGGATCCTGCTCTTCTTTTTGGCTGGCCTCGTCCACCAGGCTGTTTAAATCGGCAAGGCCAAATACGCGAACCGGACCGGACGCACCCGAATCCGCGCCCATGCGCTTAAAAACCCACTCGTTAAACTTCGTAAGGGCCATTGACGCAGGCCAAAACAGCAAGTGGACCACCATGGCGGGCACCGCGATCCAAACCAATGCCCGGTTGGCCTGTTCGCGAAAGAGGGCCTTGGGGATGTACTCCGCCACAAAAAGCACCACCACAGTCGAAATCAAGGTTTCAAGGAGCAGCGCAAGCGGCAAACTCATGTAGGGCGCTAAGAACGGATGAAGGAGTACCGCCGACTGGGCACCGACCACTACCAAGGCCAAGGTGTTGCCAATCAACAAGGTAACTAGAAATTGCTGGGGGTTTGCGATCCATTGCGCAACCCAATAGGGAATGGCTTTTCGCTTGAGGTCAATTTCTAGCTGAAGGCGATTGGCCGTCAAAAACGCGATTTCGGTGCCCGAAAAGAAGGCAGACGCGGTCAACGAAACAAGCAGCAGAATCAGGGACGCGATCATGAATTCTTGGAAGCTTTGATCCGCTGCGAGCGGCGCCAAAGGGCCATGGCTACCGAAACCACCGTGAATCCCACAAACAACAGCGCCCGCTTGGGCTCCGTGGAATAAAGCGACCACGCTGCTTCAGCTGAAAGCACGGCAGTTACGTAGTAAATCCACTCGAGGACGCGCCAGCGCATTGGACTGTTCATGGGGTATTGGGTGTTTGTTCGTCGAATTGGCCCGACACCTCAAAGATGGTGTAGACCGAGAGATCTTCCATGGCCTCAAAACCTTTGCCGCTCAGGGTTTGTCCCTCGTCCTTGATGTCAACCCACTCCGAGCCAAAAATCTTGCCGGTCTTGCGGTCCCATTCAAGGGATTCGGTGCGAAGGGACTTGCTCCGCCCTTGGCGAACATCGACCCCGCCGGAGAGGAGCCATCGCTGCTGGCGCACGTCGCGAACAATTTGGGCTGCGCGAAGCTCACGTCCGGTCGGTTTGCCATTGAGAAGTTGTGTTGCCGAAACGTTTCCGCGAAAAACTTCGCGGTCGGGCTGACCGCTTGCGCGCTGTTCTTCGAATTCTCGTGCGCTGAGGCGCCATTGCACCTCTGACGTGTCGGAATACACCACCGAAATTCCATACTGAATGGAACTTGGTCCTTTGGGCACCGTACGGATCTTTTTAACGTCTTGGGCGTCGTTGCGGCACGAAGCCACGACGACGCCCAGTACGAATAGTGCAGTGAATTTAGAAGCGGACAACGACGCGCTCGTTGATCCAACAACCGATCGTGTACGTATCACCCTCCTTGTAGTTGAACTGGAAGGCGATCGACTTATCGGGCACGTTCTTGCGGAAGGCAGCGGCCAACGACTCGGCACGGGCAGCAAGGTCGGGCTGGACCGAAGCCGCGCGGTTGGCCATGTTGATCGCCGCCCAGTACACGGCGTTCTTCTCGAAGGCATTGCTTCCACAGGTTCCTGCAGCCTTGCCGTACACCGAAGCGAGGAACAAGTAGGCCTCTCCCGACTCGGGGTTGACGCGGGCAGATTCCAAGCAGGCGCGCTTGGCCTCGGCCAGTTGGCCTTGCTTCTCGGCAATTACGGCCAGCTTCAACCAGTCCTTCGAACGCTTCTTGGGGTCAACCTCCTGGCGGATGGCGTCGTCAAAGTACTTTTTAGCTTCGGAATACATCCCATTTTTCACGCTGAGTAGACCCATTGAACGGGCTGCTTGGGCACTGGGGTCCAGCTTGTAAAGGGCTGAAGCGGCCTTGAAGTACATCGGGTTGTCGGTACAGTCTGACGAACTACCGTCGGCGGCAGTGCGCTCTTTCGAAAGCATTTTCAAAGCGCGGACCAACCACGACTTATCGGTGGTGTGCAGCGCGTAGGTCGAGTCGTTGTAGATCAAAGTCAATCGCTCACAGGTAAGGAGCGGAGCGATTCCTTTTTCGATGTTTCCAAGCAACTTCTCGGACTGGGCCAAAAGCTTGCGGTTAGCGTCCAAATTGCGTTTTTCGCGTTCCGAAATCGTGCCGAGTGTATCCTTTTCGGTCAACTGAGCGATGAGCGTGTTGCGGTCGTTGGACTGCAGTTCAATGGCTTCGGCTACGTCGTTGAAGCCCTCAACCAGCCCAAAGGAATTAAGCTTTTCGTCTTTGTACAGCTTGATGACCACATTAAAGTAGTTATTGAGGTAGGCAGGCTGCAGGGCCTTGGGGTCCATGGCAAACACCTTCTTGTACATGTCGTAGGCCTTGGCAGCGCTGTCGGGGTAGTAGGTCCAAAAATCGTCGGCCTTTTGTGCCAAGATTTCAGCTTCCTTGCCCGGATACAGCTCATTGCGGCGGTCGTAGGTCGACAAAAGCAAGCGAACGAGGTCGTTTTTCACCTTGGGATCGGTGGCCTCCTTGATTTTCGCTTCGAGGATTTTCGGAGCAAATTTGTAAATAACCTCCGTGGCTTGCGGGCAGGTTTCGTACACGACCTTCCAGGGCTCGTAGGCTTCCACATACGACTTGCTGTTGTACAGCGCGCCAAAGGTGTTGTACTTCTCAAAGCACACGGTAGAATCAGTGGCGTTCTTGCCCCACACCGCTTTTTGAGCGTAAACTGAGGTTGTGCCGAGGGCGGCAAAGAGCAACAGGGATTCTAGAACTCGTTTCATACTTATCGGAATTTAGCTTTCATAAACCACTGATCATTCAACGTTAGACCAACGGCCGCGCGAAGATATTGTTCTCGCACTAATCCATGGTTAACTGAACCGGTACGTCCAAAATTGAGGCCAAGATGTACGGTGGCTACTTTAACATCGCCCGGAATAAAGCTGCGACCGCCCACCGGCATGGCCAATCCAAGGTTGCCGCTCCACCCGCGAACCTCGGCTCCGCCTAAGAAAAGTCCGAATCGATCTTGGCGAAAAGAGGCCACATACTGAACCTGACTCAGGTACGACGAAAGCTTCTTCTTCGTCGAAATCAACGTCGGCACGAAGCTCGTTTGGACGATCCACGCTTGAGCGTAGCCTTGGTAGTTGCCTGGAGAACTGGCATTGAAGTCACGGTGATCGCCGACTTGCGTGCGTTCGAAATGGCCACTGAGCGTCCACGCGGGCAATAGCGTGTTCTTGCGGTTCGTAGCCCAACGGATTCCGACCGCTTGGCGTCCTCCGAGCGCAATACTACCTTGAGCAGCGTAAACCGACGTCACGGTATCGAGCGGAAGTTCGGCGCCGTCGCTGTTCGTTTTAAAACTATACCATGTATAGTTCTGGGTTGCCGACAATTCGGCTTTAGGCTCGTACTGTATGCCTGCAACCAATTCGTTGAGCCCGATGGGCAGAATGAACTGGGCGCCCGCGTTCCAGCGCCAATCGCTGACTAGTACGCGTTCTACTTTTCCGGCAAAATCAAAACGTCCGTCGGTGAAGTACACTTTAGTACTGCGGTCAGCTGAGCCAAAGAGGTAGCGCGCAGTGGCTCCGAACGAAAGGTACTTGACCGGTGACCACGACCACGTTACCGCCGTAGAATTGAGTCCGCCTCGGCCCACGTAGCGTTGAATCCAGTCGCCAAACGACGAATCGGTGCCCGACTGCTGAAAGTCATAGCCCACGGCCGTGTACGGGCGAAGGGAGCCTGAAATCCCCATTCCTTTGATTAGGGGAACAGCGATGCCGAAGCTATTGAAGTTACCGGTGCGGTTGAGCGTGCGGTTCGTTCCGTCGGATTGGTTGAATCCGCTTAGCTGTCCGCCAAAGTCCAACGTGGTGTATTTGATGGCCGAAAGGGACGCCGGCTGGTCCGGGTTGAGGTACCATGGGTTGCGGTCGGCCGCGCTGGCTCCGCCAAGAAATTGCTGGTAGGCGTTGGCCTGAGCCTGAGCCCAGCCCGCGCCAAAGAGCGAGTAGGGACTCACCGACTGCTGCTGGGCGGCGAGGCTCCAAGAGGCCGTGAGGGCTGCGGCGGTCAAAAGGGTTTTGCGAATCATGAGCGTTGTGCGACCGACCAAAGTCCGAGGGCGATCCAGTTTTCGTCGGCAAAGATGCCGTTTTTAATGTGACCTACCAACGCGCGGGCATCGCCGCCGTGAAGGATGAGGACGAGTTCGGCATCAACAAGCCGAAACCGTGCCACTTCGGCCTCAACCTCGTCGAGCATTCCTCGGAGCGCCCCGCGCTGCATACTCGCTTCGGTGTCGTGAGTGCGGGGGTCGGTTTGAAGGTGGCCTTCCCAGTGGTCGGAATCCGGGGGCACGAGCCTGGGCAAACTGCCCGTGTAGTCGGCAAGGGCGCTGAGGCGTGAGGACCAACCGGGAGAAATGGCTCCACCTTGAAGCTTTTGGCCCCGCAACAGAAACGTGAATGTCAGGCAGGTTCCGCACGACACCATGAGAATGGAGCGCCCTGGATTTCGCTGCACGCCCCCCTCCATCGCAGCTATTCGGTCGCTGCCGAGTTGCGCACTGTAGTCGATCTCGAACGACCAATTATGGTCCGATGTGACGTGGATGCCTACGGGCCAGTTGCGCTTCGCAGTATCGGCAATCCAGATGGGCTGGTCGGCGGCAGCAAGTGATTTGGCGCACTCTTTCCACTGAGCTGCCGGCCATTTTTTCTGGGTACGGACTTCACCCGAAGGGCTGAATTCCAGCACTTTGATCGTAGTGTTTCCGGCGTCTACAGCAATCATTTGGAGAAATCAAAGTTAGTTCATGTTTTTTGCTTAAATTTGCACTCCCGATTTTGGTTCGGTAGCTCAGTTGGTAGAGCAATGGACTGAAAATCCATGTGTCGACGGTTCGATTCCGCCCCGAACCACCAAAATCGCCAAGCCCTGCAGCCCTGCTGCGGGGCTTTTTTATGTATAAATCAGTCTATTTCAAATCACTTCGGTGCTGCACTGGCGTACCTTTGGAGCATGGCTACCCAGCACAAATGCACCACGTGCGGCGAATGGAGCACCGAGGCAGATCATTGCGGACATTGTTCCGCGCCACGCACGGTCCACAGTACCTTTGCCAACCACCAAAACCCGGAACGTTTTAACGCTTTTGAGATGCCCCAAATGGAATGGAACCGCGACCCTGATCTTCCAGGCTGGAAGCGCAATCTGGTCAACGTAGGCCGCATCGCCAACTGGACGGTGCTCGCCATTGGAGGTTTGTTTGCATGGATGGCCTACTGGGTCGCCGTGTAAATGCGGTGACGGCCGTTGCGACGGTTGCGTTCCTCGTTCACCAGGCACTTCTTCACTTCGGCAGGTCGATAGGCTGGGCGGACTCGTTTCTGGATCCGCTGTGCACGGTGCCCGTGTTCCTCGGCATTCCAGCATTTGGACTACAGCGCTGGCTGCCGGACTGGCGCCTTCCGTGGGCGCACACGGTGGCGTTTACGGCCGTTATTGCCGCCGTTTTTGAGGGCGCCGTACCGAGGTTTGACGCGCGGTTTACCGCAGACATCGTGGACGTGGTTGCGTATGCCCTGGGGGCAGCGCTATGGCGCACTTGTGAACCTAAGCTCCGATAAGGGGTTACCTTTGCATTCCGTTATTGATATGAAGCGCAGCAACCTCCAAATTCGTGGCTTTTCGAAGCTGACCAAAGAAGCCAAAATCACCTGGCTGACCGAACAGCACCTCAGCGACCCGCCTGCCGGCCAAGCGCTCATTGCGTCCTACAACCACCTCGACGCTGGCGTCCAGAAGCGCCACGACGAGTTTATTGAGAACACGCTAGCGAACTACTTCTTGCCGCTCGGCGTAGCACCCAACTTTCGGATCAACGACCAGGTGTACACTATTCCGATGGCGATTGAAGAAAGTTCGGTGGTGGCTGCCGCTGCCAAATCTGCCCAGTTTTGGATGGACCGCGGCGGATTCACCTCTACGGTGGTCTCGTCGACGAAGGTGGGCCACATTCACTTTACGTTTAGCGGAGACGCTCATGCCCTTACGGCGCTGGTTGCGCGCATCCAGCCGGAGCTTTTGGCTGCAACCGAATCGATTACGGCCAACATGCGCGCCCGCGGCGGCGGCATTTTAAGCGTTCAACTCAAGGACCGCCGCGAAGCGATGGAGGAGTACTTCCAGCTCGAGGTGCGGTTTGAGACCCGCGACAGCATGGGCGCCAACTTCATTAATTCCTGCCTGGAGGAGATGGCCAAGGTGCTGCGCCTTGAAGCCGCAACCGACGCCGGAACGGCTACAGGCGACCTTGAAGTGGTCATGTGCATTTTGAGCAACTACACCCCCGAGTGCATCGTTCGTTCTGAGGTGCGTTGCGCCGTGAACGACCTCGACGACGGTTCGGGCGTAGACGTTCACGAGTTTGCCCGCAAGTTTCAGCGCGCGGTGCGCATCGCCGAGGTAGAACCCTACCGCGCTGCCACCCACAACAAAGGCATCATGAACGGCATTGACGCCGTGGTGCTCGCAACCGGAAACGACTTCAGGGCCGTGGAGGCTGCGTGCCACACCTATGCCTCGCGCGACGGCCAGTACCGATCGCTGACGCACTGCAGCGTAGAGAACGGAGAATTCCGTTTTTGGATCGAAATTCCGCTTTCGCTGGGCACCGTGGGCGGGCTGACTAAGCTCCACCCGATGGTGCAGTTGGCCCTCGAAGTGCTCGGAAATCCGGGTGCCCACGAACTCATGGGTATCGTGGCTGCTTCAGGACTCGCTCAGAATTTCGCCGCACTGCGCGCGCTGACGACCACGGGCATCCAGAAGGGACACATGAAGATGCACCTTTTGAACATCTTGAATCAATTGGACGCCACAGACGCCGAAAAAGCGGAACTGACGGCGTTTTTCGCCGACAAGGTTCCCCACCACGCCGACGTGGTTGCGGCGTTTTGTTCGCTGCGTGGCATTCCCGTACCCTCAGCCGAAGGCGTGCATTCATGATCCGCTATCGGAGCTCCGGCAAGCTGCTGCTCAGCGGCGAATACTGGGTGCTCCACGGGGCTACTGCGCTCGCCGTACCTACTCTTCTGGGGCAAACACTGGAGTACGTGCATTCACCGCACAGCCTGCGCTGGACCGCTTTGGACCGCAGCGGAACGCCGTGGTTGGACGTGCCCGCGCAGCAAGATCCTCAGGTGGCGTCGCTGCTCCGCGCGGCAGAAGCGCTCGGCGGCACCGTCCCAGCTACGGGCCACGCGACCACTCGCCTAGAGTTCGACCGCGCGTGGGGTTGGGGGTCAAGCTCATCGCTCACCGATTTAGTCGCGCAGTGGACCGGAGTCGACGCCCTTGAGCTTCACTTCGCTACGTCGTCTGGATCGGGGTTTGACGTGGCCTGTGCCCGGGCGCGCACGGCGATTTCGTACCAAAAGGTCGGTGAACGCTCCGCCCAGTGGACCGAAGTCCGCGCTACCCATTGGCCCACAGCGCACTTTGCACTCGTCTACCTCGGCGCCAAGCAGGACAGCCAAAAAGAGGTGCGCGCACCGCGTCCTGAACCCCAAAAAGCAGATCTTGACGCCATTAGCGCGATCAGCCAGGAGCTCACTGCGGCAGCCACGGTGGGGCGATGGATCGAGCTCATCGAAGAAGCCGAGGTGCGAACGAGCCGATGGATTGGGCAACCCCGAGTGCAGGACCGCTTTGACGGCGTTCGCGCAACGCTTAAGAGCTTAGGCGCATGGGGCGGCGACTTTGTGCTGGCGGTGGCCGAAGACCCTGCGGAGTTTGCGTACTTTGTGGAACACGGCTACCTGTGCTTGAAATGGTCCGACTGCGTTCCGCCCTTGCCCTGATTGCGCTGCTCCTCGGGAGCTCGCGCGGGTACTCCGCCCACTTGGTCGGAGGCGAGTTGACGTATGCGTGCCTTGGAAACAACCAATACCAGATCAAGCTAGTGGTGTACCGCGACTGCAATTCGACGGGTGCCCAACTTGATCCGCAGTCGTCTATTGGTATCTACGACGGAGTGCAACCCACTCTGCTGCACAACCTTAGCGTCAACAAGGGACCTACTATTCCCGTGCCCGCCAGCACGGGGAATCCTTGCCTTCAGGCTCCGCCTAATATTTGCACGGAATACGCAGTCTACACCACGACGATTACGCTTCCTGCGCGGGCAACGGGGTATGTTATTAGCTACCAGCGTTGCTGCCGGAACGCCACCATCAGCAACATTCCCACGCCAGACGATTGGGGATCCACGCTCACCACGCGCATTCCGGCCAACGATTCGTGCAACAGTAGCCCGCAGTGGAACAGCCTCCCTCCAATTGTGCTGTGCAATCAAGAATTTTTAAACATTCCGACGTCGGCGACGGATCCCGACGGGGATTCGCTCTACTACCGACTGGTGAATCCACTTCACGGAGGCGGTAAAAACAACGGGTCCGGGTTTAACACGCCCGCTCCAAGTCCCCCTGCGCCTCCGCCCTACGTGTCCATTCCATTTTTGAACCCGTCCACGCCGAGCAATCCCATTCCAGGTAGTCCCGCGCTTAGCATTTCAGGCCAATCAGGCAACCTCACCGGGATACTCACAGTAACGGGTCAGTTTGTGGTTGCGGTGGACGTCGAAGAATGGCGCAACGGCACACTACTGAACGCCATTCGCCGCGACTACCAGTTTAACGTGACTTCGTGCCAAGCGAATATTGTCGCCAAGATTATATCTGAAATCGACGACCCGACGCAGATATGCATTGGGGCGACGGTTCCGTTTAAGCACCAAAGCATCAATGCCTCAACGTTTCATTGGGACTTTGGCGATCCAAGCCGCAATAACGACACGTCTCGTTTGGCGTTCCCCACGTGGACCTTCAGCGACACCGGGGTATTTTGGGTGACCCTTATTGCGAATCCGGGATGGCCCTGTGCCGACACCGACCGCGTCAAGTTCCACATTTACCCGCCCATTAATCCGAGTTTTACCCACAACGGCGGACCTTGTTTCGACCAGCAGCCCGTGAGCTTTGTGGCTCAGGGAACTTGGTACGACGGCGCGTTGTTTGACTGGACCTTCGGGGCGCCCGGCGACGCCAACCTCGCGAGCTTTTCGGGATTAACGCCCCCTCCCATTCAATTTCTTCAGCCCGGAACCTACCCGGTTACACTGCGCATTCGCTCGAAATCCTGCGACGAAACCTATGTGGATTCGGTGATCGTCGATCCGCGGCCCCGCCTCGACAGCATCATTGGACCCTGGGTGGGCTGCGAACCCTACACGGTGACGTTTGATGCCGGGGCATTTAGCCGGCGCAATCGCTATTTCGAGTGGGACTTTGGCGACGGATTCAAAGACAGCGTGGAAGTTGCCGTACACACCTACCGAAGCCCGGGGTTGTACGACGTCAGGGTGCGCATGTGGACGACCACCGGCTGTAGGGACACGGTCGAAAAAGTGTTTACCGGTGCCATTCGCGTGAATCCACGACCCAAGGTGGCGATGCAGATTGCACCGAAGCGCGTGTCCATTTACCAGCCGCTTGTTCAGCTTCGCGCCGATTCCGTGGACGCCGACGAGCAGTTTTGGTTTGACATGGACGACAGCACGACCTATGCCCAGCAAGCCTTCGTGGTCCACACCTACCGCGACACCGGATGGTACGCTGTTAAAATGCTTGCGATGAACCAGTTTGGCTGCTGGGATACCTTGGTCGATTCGGTGCGGGTCGATCCGATTTACAACGTGTGGTCGCCCACGGCGTTTACTCCCGACGGAGACGGGCGCAACGAGGGATTTCGCCCTGTGGCTACCGGGATTAAGGGCTACCGACTGCGCATTTTGGACCGTTGGGGCAACGTCGTGTTTCAGAGCGCCGATCCCCAAGCCGAATGGAACGGTCGCGTGGGCAACGACGGCGCAGAATGCCCCATGGGCGCCTACCTCTGGAGCTTGTTCACCATTGACTACGGGGATTCGCCCGTGGAGCAGCAGGGCGTGGTGCTACTTATTCGCTAGCATATAGGCCGCTGAAGCTGCGCCTAAACTAAGCACCAACGTGGCCGAAAGGTAGCCGAGGGCCAGTAGCCACGATCCTGTTTTGGCCCATTGAAGTACTTCCCAACTGAAGGTGCTCATCGTGCTGAATCCACCGCAAACGCCGGTCGCCAAGGCAAGCTGGATGCGGGCGTCTGGATTTGGACGCGCCATGAGGTAGCCCAAGAGGGCAGCAGCCGCGACGTTGGCCAGCAAGGTCGCCACTGAGGCGGTGAGCAGGGGGGCGTCGGCACGCTTCAACAGCGCCGATAGGGACCAGCGAAAGAGGCTGCCAAAGGCTCCGCCCAAAGCCACAGCGAGTGCGTTCATTGGCGTGAAGGTAGGGGACGGACGCGAAGCAGCACCGTAGTGACGAGCACGCCGACCACAGCTCCGGCAACCACGTCACTTGGGTAATGGACCCCGAGGTAGATGCGCGAAACGGGCACGGCGACCGCCCAAAGCACGGCCAAACCGGCGAGAATGCGCGGCGGCCGGCTTCTCAGGAATACGGTGAGCAAGGCCCAAGTGGTCGCAGCGTGGCCTGAAACCAGGCCGAATTGGCCTTTGCAGGAACCCACGAGGCGGAATTGGCCCTCTAGGGCCCAGCACGGCCGGGGCCGCCCGAAGAGTTCTTTGAGTGCGCTCGAGGTCCAATCGGCCAGCGCAAACGCAGCCACCATCGTGAGCATTAGCCAAATCCAGTCTTGAATGGCGTAGTCGCGGCGGCGGGAAGCCCAAAGGATCAACCAAACTAGGGTAGCCAGCCAGCTGGTGGACACCAGGGCAAACGCCGTGTCAGCCAAGGGGCCGCCATGGCCTGCTACCGCCAAAAAGGCGTCGCGATCTAGTCGATCGAGCGATTCAAGGAGTCCCATAGCAAATCCTTCAGGCGGTCCAGGCCTTGGCCGGTAACGCTACTGAATGTCGTTAGCGGCAAGTCCTTGGGGAGGCGGGGCTTGACGTCGCTAAGTAGCTGACCCAAAAGTTCCTCGTCGAGCATGTCGGTCTTTGATATGGCCAAGACGCGACGCTTCGTGAGCAATTCGGGGTTGAATCGCTCCAGTTCGCCCAGCAAAATATGGTACTGTTCCACGACGTCGGGAGCGTCGCAGGGCACAAGAAACAGCAGGAGCGCGTTGCGCTCGATGTGCTTGAGGAAGCGGTGGCCGAGTCCGCGTCCTTCGGCGGCCCCTTCGATGAGCCCGGGAATGTCGGCCATGACAAACGAGGTGTAGTCGCGGTGGGCGACCACGCCCAAATTGGGCACCAGCGTGGTGAAGGGGTAGTCGGCAATCTCGGGTTTGGCCGCACTTACCGCGCTCAAAAGTGTGGATTTGCCCGCATTGGGGAATCCGACAAGCCCGACGTCGGCGAGCACCTTGAGTTCGAGCAGGAACCAGCCTTCTTGGCCGGGTTCTCCGGGCTGGGCGTGTTCAGGGGCTTGATTGACCGAGTTTTTGAAGAAGGCGTTACCGCGCCCGCCGCGACCACCGGGAAGGAATATTTTGCGCTCGCCAGCTTGGGTGAGTTCACATAGGAGTTCGCCGGTTTCGGCGTCCTTCACGACCGTACCGAGGGGCACCTGAAGCACGATGTCTTCGCCGCTGGCGCCGATGCGCAGGTTGCGGTTGCCGTTTTCGCCCGGATCGGCCTTGATGTGCTTGCGGTACTTTAAGTGGATCAAGGTCCACATTTGGGGATTGGCCTCGAGAATGATGTGCCCGCCTCGGCCGCCGTCTCCGCCGTCGGGTCCGCCCTTGGGAAGTCCTTTGGCGCGAAAGAAGTGACGGCTGCCGCCGCCTCCGTGGCCCGACTGCAAGAAGACCTTGACGTAGTCAATAAAATTAGAATCGGCCACTGGGGTAAACGGTTAAAGCGATTGGATAAGGCTGCGAAGGTTCGCCGTGATGGACTCGATGCTGCCCACGCCACTGAGCCCGCGGTACTTGCCCTGGGCTTCGTAGTAGGACTGGACTGGTGCCGTCTCGCGGTAGTAGACCGCCAAGCGCTGGCGAATGACGTCTTCGTTGGCGTCGTCGGCACGGCCCGAAGTGGCGCCGCGCTCGAGCAAGCGCTTGACGAGCTCTTCATCGTCTACTTCGAGACCGATCATGGCGGTCACGCTGGTACCTGACGCGGTCAGCATTTCGTCCAGAGCTGCAGCCTGAGCAGAAGTCCGCGGAAAACCGTCAAAAATGAACCCCGCCGCACCCGGATGCTTGGACCACTCGTCGTGAAGCATCGCAATGGTCACGTCGTCGGGCACGAGTTGGCCCTGGTCCATGAACGACTTCGCCCAGCGTCCCAACTCGGTGGCCTCGCGGATGTTGCGGCGAAAAATGTCGCCAGTGGACAGATGAACAAGCGCGAATTCATCAACGAGCAGCGCACTTTGCGTGCCCTTCCCCGCCCCCGGAGGGCCAAAGAGTACAATGTTTTTCATCGGATGGTGCGTAAATGACCGAAATCAGCCAAGGCGGCAAAGGTACGACCTCGGGGACTTCCCTACCTTTGCGCCCTAACCTCTCGGGCTATGGAACACAACTATGCTGTGATTATGGCGGGCGGAGTCGGATCGCGCTTTTGGCCGACCTCTACTTCGCGCAAACCCAAGCAGTTTCTGGACATTTTGGGTACCGGAGAAACGTTGCTTCAGCAGACGTTCCGCCGCATGAAATCGGTAGTCCCAGCCGACCACATTTATGTCGTTACCCACGCGGACTATGCGAATGCTTGCTTGGAGCAGCTTCCGGAGCTCAACCGCCAGCGCATTTTGTCGGAGCCCGCACGGCGCAATACCGCACCCTGTGTGGCCTACGCCGGTTTTGTACTGAAAAAGCGCGACCCCCTCGCCAACTTTGTCGTGACCCCTGCCGACCACTTGGTCACCAATGAGTCAGAATTCACGGCGCGCTTGACGTCAGCCCTCGCAACCACCGCGGCCCACAACGTGCTGATGACGCTGGGAATGAATCCCGTTCGCCCTGAAACGGGCTACGGCTACATTCAGTTCCGCCCCGAAAAGAGCGAATACGCCACAGACGTGCACCCGGTTAAAACGTTTACCGAGAAACCGAACCGCGAGATGGCCGAGCAATTCATTGCCACCGGTGAATTTTTGTGGAACGCCGGCATTTTTGTTTGGAATGCCAACGCCATCCTAAGCGCCTTCGAAAAGCACATGCCGGAGATGTACGCGAGCTTCAACGCAGGTTGGGACCACTACGGAACCGCCAGCGAAGAAGCATTTATCGGCTCCATGTACGGCGAGTGCCCAAATGAATCCATCGATTACGGGATTTTGGAGAAGGCAAAGCAAGTGCTTGTCATGCCCGCAGAGTTTGGTTGGTCCGATTTAGGCAGCTGGGGCGCAGTCCACGAGCAGCGTACCGCCGACGCCCACGGAAACACCGGTGGAGGTTCCCACGTGCTTTCGTACGATGCCAAGGGCAACACCTACCATATTCCGAGCGACATGGTGGCCGTGGTGGACGGACTCACCGACTACATTGTGATTCTGAGCGAGAACCGATTGCTGATTTGCCCGCGAAGCAAAGAGCAAGAAATCAAGCAGTTTGTGCACGACGTCAAGATGCGCCGGGGCGAAGATTTTGTGTAAGCCCTACTCGCTTGCTCCAACAAAAAAGGCGCCCAATGGGCGCCTTTGTACTTTTTCGCAGATGGATGTTAGCGCTTTGCGCCTTCGAGCCACTTGTAGATGCGCTCGGGCATTACGCGCTCAAGGCCGATGAGGGTGAGCCAGTAGCCCACAAACAGGGCAAGAAATACCAGCATGCTGAATCCGGTCAGGATGATCATAACGGCGAGGAGGAATCCGAGGAATTTCATAGTGCGCTTCGTTGACGGGTACAATCAATTCGTAATAGGGCAAAGATAGGTGACATCGGTCAATTCTTTGCGCCCCGACTTGAGCGTAATTTTGGCCCATGAGCACACAAACCCGCATTGAGCGCGACACGATGGGCGAAGTCCACGTGCCCGCTACCGCCTACTGGGGCGCCCAGACTGAGCGCTCGCGCACCAACTTCAAAATTGGCCCAGAGGGCAGCATGCCCAAAGAGATCATTCGAGCGTTTGCCTACTTGAAAAAAGCCGCCGCCCTGACGAACTGTGACCTGGGCGTTTTGGCGGCCGACAAGGCCGAACTCATTGGCCGCGTGTGCGACGAGATCCTTACGGGACAGCACGACGGTGCGTTTCCGCTCGTGATCTGGCAGACCGGATCAGGCACGCAGAGCAACATGAACGTGAACGAGGTGGTTGCCTACCGCGGCCATGTTTTGAGCGGCGGATCCCTGCTCGACGAGAAAAAGGTTTTGCACCCCAACGACGACGTGAATAAGTCGCAGTCATCTAACGACACGTTCCCGACGGCCATGCACATTGCCGCATACCAGCGCACCGTGGAAACGACACTCCCTGGGCTGCGCCTTTTGCGCAACGAACTTGACGCCAAGGCGAAGGCGTTTAAGAACGTGGTGAAGACCGGCCGCACCCACTTCATGGATGCCACGCCACTGACCTTGGGGCAAGAGTTTAGCGGCTACGTGCAGCAGCTCGACAACGGCATTCGCGCCATTGAAAATGCGCTGGTCATGGTGTCCGAACTCGCCCTCGGCGGTACGGCGGTGGGCACCGGCCTGAATACCCCAAAGGGCTACGACGTGGCTGTAGCGGCCAAGATTGCCGAACTCACCGGGTTGCCCTTTAAAACGGCCCCGAATAAGTTCGAAGCGCTTGCTGCCCACGACGCCATGGTCGAACTGAGCGGCGCATTCAAGCGGGTGGCTGTTTCGCTCATGAAAATTGGCAACGACATCCGAATGCTGTCTTCAGGGCCCCGCTCGGGCATAGGCGAAATCGTTATTCCAGACAACGAGCCCGGCTCGAGCATCATGCCGGGCAAGGTGAATCCTACCCAGCCTGAGGCGCTCACCATGGTGGCCGCGCAAGTAATGGGGAACGACGTGGCGGTGTCCATCGGCGGCGCCACGGGTCACTTTGAGCTCAACGTATTCAAGCCCTTGATTGCGGCGAACGTGCTCCAGAGTGCTCGGCTATTGGGCGACGCCTGCGTGTCGTTTACCGAAAAGTGCGCGGTAGGAATCGAGCCGAACTACGCGGTAATTCAGCGCCACCTTGAGAATTCGCTCATGCTGGTGACGTCACTGAACACCCACATCGGGTACGACAAAGCGGCCAAAATTGCCAAGACCGCCCACGCTGAGGGAAGCACGCTCAAAGAAGCTGCGCTCAAGCTGGGCTACGTGACCGCCGAAGAGTTCGACGCCTGGGTTCGCCCCGAGGACATGGTCGGGCACTAAAGGTTCAGCGTCAAGGTTCCGTGCTGGTCGCCGCTGCCCCCGCAGGCAATTTGCCACGTGGCGTGGTAGAGGTACACGCCGGGCGAGAGCAGTCGATTGAGGTAGCGTCCGTCCCACGCAAAATTGGGGTCCGACGTGCGGAATACTTCTTGGCCCCAGCGGTCGTAAATTTTGAGGAACAGCTGCTGGACGGCGGGCGCTTCGGCGCTCCTCAGGGCAAAATGGTCGTTGACCCCGTCACCGTTCGGCGTGAAGACGTTGGGCAGGGTGAGGCTGTCGAGGTCTTCGCCAAAAATTTGGTAGCTAACCTGCACGGAGTCTTTGGTGCCGCACACCGTGTCGGCGACGACAAACCAAGCGGTTTGGGTTCCGGCGCTCGCTGGGGCCCACTGTACGTTAAACCCTTGAATCACCCCTCCGCCCGGCACTCGCCAGTAGGATGCCGTGGCGTTGCCCGGAATTCCTAAGGCGCGCACGGTGCTGCCGTCGAGGCAGTTCGGGGCGGTCACGTTGGCTCCCGGGGTGCTGAGGGGCGGGCGGAATTCCGCTTGTAGGAAGCTGCTGTCGCGGCGCCCACACACGTTGTCGTAGGCCACTAGCCAGGCCGAATAGGAATTGGTAAGCGCGGTGCCCGTCCACGAATAAGGCGGCGCTAGCGTATCTACCGAGCCGTTGACCCCGAAGAGCACGAGCCATTGCGCGTTGAGGTTGGGGCCGGGCGACAGCGACAGCGTTCGCGTCGGATCGCAGGGGTCGAAGTTCAGCGTGGCGTCTGCCTGAACCGAGGTGCCCGGCAGTACGTGTACCGTGAAGGACTGCTGGGCTTGAGTCAGGCACAAGGTGTCGAGCCCGAGGACGGTGACGACAAACGTACCTGGCGTAAGCACCTGCAGGCTCGGCAACGGATTGGGCGCACCGCTCCAAGTGACGCCATTCCCCCAGTTCACGTTTAGTTGGTCGACACGACTCCAAGTGCCCGTAAGCCTTAGGCTGTCGCCCGCACACAGCGTGTCTGCACTGAGTGCCAAGTCCACTTTGGCTTCGAGCAACTCAAAGGCAATCTGCACGCCGGCCATGTTGCAGTTGCTTGAATTGTTGACCGCCGAATGGGCGTTGGGCGGAAAAATCGGCAGGTTGTCGCTGCCCCCACAGCCCGCACAGATCGCTTGGTGGATCACGCCGTTGGGGTCGAAGCGCGACGTGCCGCCGTCTACGTGCTCGTCTACGGGACCCGTACCGCCGAAGTACGAGGCATAGGCGGGGGCTCCGCGCCGGTCCAAAACAAGGAAGTAAAAATCCCGCCCGTCGGTGGTGGATTGTGCCGCATTGGGCGTTGTGTATAGTCCGGTGATGGTTCCGCCGTTGAGTCCGCCAAACCAACCCGAGAAGTAGGCCGAACCGCACTCGTCGACTTGAAGGGCAGTCGGAGAAATTCGGCGGTTAAGTTGGCCATTTCCCACGTACTGGGTGCGGTAAATACTGTCGCCCAGCGCCGAAATCCAGCACATGATCTGGGTGGAGTTGGGGTTTTGCCAGAGACCGGGGCTTGGCGCAAGGGGACCGCTGTAGCCGCCACCGCCCACACACGAGGTTCCGAGCCCGAGCGACAGCAGCACCGCGCCGGAATCGCCCACCGCGGCAAAGGCGCCCGCGGGATTTTGGGCTGCTAAAAAACCATAGGATGTGCAGAACTGCGGCTGAAGGTAGGTTTCAGCAAGACGCTGCCCCGTTTGGGGATGGAGCATTGCATAGTAGGCCTGGCTCTGGGGCACGGGCGTCGTGAATACTCCGGTTCCGCTCAGGGTGCCCATGCCTTGGGTCCAGCCCACTACAGCCAGGCGCATTCCTTGGGCGGTGGGGGTCGGCACCAGCGAGGTCAAGCCGTCGAGGTCGGGTCCGCCGACGTAGGTTGCCCACCGAAGGCTGTCCAAATTCGGACTAAAGTGCGCAAGGAGTCCGTCAATGGCTCCGCCGCGCGAGGTGTCGAGCGGCCACGTGGCCATGCCGCGGGAGCGCGACGCTGTGGCAATCCAAATTCCCTGGCTGTCTACCCAAATATCGCCTCTGGCCGGATCCCCGTAATGAGGTAAGCTGGCGTCCTGAAGGCCGTCGTAGCCAAGGCGACCGTAGTACGTCGCCGATTTAAGGCTGGAACCTGTAGAATCGAGCCGCACCAGCGCCAGGTCGGTGGCCGACGAGTAAAATACCCCTCCCCCATTTTGGGTACCCGCGCCGGTGTTGACCGCCATGCTGGTGTCGTAGCCCGAGGCCGTCACGGGAAAATTGATCGAGTTGGTGACGCCTTTGAGCACCAAATCGCCGTTGGGCGCCACGCGAAGCGAATGGGGCTGCTCCATGCCGCTCCCGCCGAGGTAGGTAGCGGAGATAATGCCCGTTCCGCTCGGATTAAACAGCATCAGCGCCATGTCGACACCGCCGCCGCCAAAATTGGACTGTACACCGTTTTGGGTGGGGTACTGGGCGCCAAAGGCCACCCCGCCCAACCACGTTCGGCCATTGAGGTCGTAGGTGGCCGTATACCCGAAGTTGTCGCTGACTGACCCACTAAAGCTGCTGAACACGTAGGTGGGATCGATGCGCACGGCTCCTGGCGCCACCAGCGTCCAGTTCGCCCCACGCGGCGCCCATTTGGGCTTGACCGAGCGCCCTTGGGCGTCAAAGGCCACCGGAGCACGGAGCACCGCCGTCCCGGCAGGGGTGTGCACTTCGAGGATCGTGGGGTCTGCCCTCCGCGCGGTGGCGCCCTCAAACGCCACTTCGATGCGCTCCAAACCTGCGCCCTGCCACCATGTTTTGAATTGGCCTGATTCCACGCGCAGCTCGAGATCGATTCCCGGGTAGACGTTGCGCAGCCACGCATGCGCCGCGCCGCGCACCGTGACCGGCCGAGATCGACCGAGCGCGAAGGTGGTCGCTGGCCCGGTGGGCAGCAGCTCAAGATGGCCCCCTCGAGCACCCACATAGCGTTCGGTCCACACGGCGACGCTGTCGGACTCACCCGGCGTGCGCGCCATAAAACGCAGTCCGTCGGCCAGCACCCAAATGCGCGCACCGCCCACGTTCACCGAAGCGAGCACCTCGCTCGGCCACTGGCCTCCATTTGGAATAATGAGCGGAACTGGCTTTTCGAGCACCTGGGCCTTAACCGAAGTCAGACCAAGCAGCAGAAAACCAAGGAATACCGCGACGCCACGCATACCCCCGAAGGTACAAAAACGGCGGTGGGTCGAGGTGCGCTTAGAGTCCGTCGTCTTCGAAGTCGCCGGCCGCTTGACCGTCCGACATCAGGTAGGCCTTCAAAAACGCATCGAGTTCGCCGTCGAGCACGCGGTCGGGATCGCTGGTCTCGACCCCGGTGCGCACGTCTTTCACCAGCTTGTAGGGGTGAAGCACGTAGTTGCGGATCTGTGAACCCCACTCGATTTTCTTTTTTCCGGCTTCGATTTCGCTGCGCTTGGCGTTGCGCTCCTCAATTACCTGCTCGTACAGGCGCGACTTGAGCAGCTGAATGGCCTTCTCTTTGTTTTGGAGCTGCGAGCGCGTCTCGGTATTCTCGATGACGATGCCCGAGGGCTTGTGGCGCAGCCGCACCCCCGTCTCAACCTTGTTGACGTTTTGTCCTCCCGCGCCGCTGGAGCGGAACGTGTCCCACTCAATGTCGGCCATATTGACCTGAATGTCGATGGTATCGTCGACAAGGGGGTACACATAAACGCTTACAAACGAGGTGTGGCGGCGGGCATTCGAGTCAAACGGACTAATGCGCACCAAGCGGTGCACGCCATTTTCGCCCTTGAGGTACCCAAAAACGTACTCGCCTTCGATTTCGAGCGTCACGGTCTTCACGCCGGCCACGTCGCCCTCCTGAAAGTTGAGCTCGCGCACTTTGTGGCCGTTGCGTTCTGCCCAGCGCAAGTACATGCGCATCAGCATTCCTGCCCAATCACAGGATTCCGTTCCGCCCGCGCCCGCAGTCACCTGGAGCACTGCGCTCATCTTGTCTTCTTCGCCACTGAGCATGTTGCGGAATTCCATCGTGCTGAGCTGCTCTTCGAGCTGGGCTACTGCGGCATCGACGTCGGATTCTTCGATAATGCCTTCGCGGTAAAACTCCACAGACGCCTCAACCTCACCCATTTGGGCCTGGACCGACTCGTAGCCTTGAATCCAGTACTTGAGTTCGCGGATTTTGCGCATGGTCTGTTCGGCTTTCTTGGGGTCGTCCCAAAAGCTCGGATTGCCCGTCTTTTCTTCTTCGTTCGCTACCGTAATGCGCTTTTCTTCGAGGCGCAGGTAGCCTTTTAGGTCGTGGATCCGTTGCTGGTATTCCTTAATTTTCTCGGGCGAAATCATGGCGGCAAAAGTACGCCACCCCCTACCTTCGAACCTATGAACCGACCCACCGCAGATTTTCGTTCCGACACTGTTACCCGCCCGACGGAGGGCATGCTCCGCGCCATGGCCGCCGCGCCCGTGGGCGACGACGTATTGGGCGACGATCCGACGGTACTGCAGCTGGAATCCACGCTGGCCGAGCGCTTTGGCATGGAGGCCGGACTATTTTGCCCGTCGGGCACCATGACCAACCAAATCGCCGTCAAGGTGCACACACGCCCCGGCGACGAACTGATTTGCAGCAAGCTGGCCCACGTATACAACTACGAAGGCGGCGGACTCGCCTTCAACAGCGGTGTTCAAGTGCGCGTAGGCGGCGACGACTACGGGCGCCTTAGTGCGCGCGATGCCGAGGCCTTGCTCCAGCCTATGGACAACGTCCACGCGGCCCCAACCCGCTTGGTTGTCGCCGAAAACACCTCGAACAAGGGGGGCGGAACGACCATTGGGCTTAGCGCGCTTGGCGAGCTGGGGGCGTTTGCCCGCACCCACGGCTTGGGCTACCACCTCGACGGCGCGCGGCTGTTCAACGCCCTGGTGGCCGACCGCGAGCGGCCCGAGGACTACGGGCGTTTGTTTGACTCCATCTCTATTTGCCTTTCCAAAGGCTTGGGCGCGCCCGTGGGCTCCGTGCTGTTGGGGTCTGCAGACTTCATTCGCGAGGCGCGGCGCATCCGAAAGCGGCTTGGGGGCGGAATGCGCCAAGCGGGCTACCTCGCGGCCGCCGGGCTGTACGCGCTCGAGCACCACGTCGACCGCCTCGCCGAAGACCACGCTCGGGCCGCAGGGTTAGCAGAATTCATGAAGGCTTTGCCCTTTGTTGCCGAAATCAAGCCCGCCGCGACCAATATGGTCTTGTTTCGCCTCACCGAGGGCCAGGACGGCACACTGCTCCTCTCCCACCTCGAGGCCCTTGGCGTTCGGTTGATTGCCATGGACCGGCATTGGCTTCGCGCAGTGCTCCACTACGACGTTGGGGACGCCGAAGTTCAGCGGCTGCGCGACGGACTGTCGGCTTGGACCGCTTAGTCCTCGCTGCGAGCAACCGACGCGGCCAGCGAACGGTCGTAGCCTTTGCGGTGGCACCACGCTAAAAATTCGTGTTCCGCAGGGTACTCCCCTTTTTTTCGGAGCAGGTAGGCGCGCAGCTCCGCTTCGTCCAACTCGTCTAACCCCAGGGCAATGCACGCCGACGACACACGCTTGGCCTGAAGGCCTTGGGCAATCTTGCGTGGCCCCCAGCCTTTGATTCGGAATTTTCCGCGGGCATACGCTCGGGCAAAGCGCTCTTCGCTCAAGTACCCGTCGGCCATGAGTTCGGCGACCAAGTCCGCCTGCGCCTCGGGCAGTACACCCATCGACCTTAGGCGCTCCGCCACTTCACTTTGGCAGCGTTCCTGGTACGCACAATAGCGCTGAATGGCTGCCCGAGCCGCGTCCAGCGTGTAGGTTTTCGTCCGCCCAAATGCCATGCTGCGAAGAAACAAAAAAGGCGGCCTTCGCAGGCCGCCTTACGTAGATAAAACCAGTTTTACTAACCGATTTTTTTGCCTTCGGCATCGGCAAAACGGTACTCCAGCATCTTGAAGGCGTCTCGAGAGACCACCTTAAGCTTCTGGCCCGCGATGCGCGACCACTTGAACTCGTGGGTTTGCCAGAACCAGCCCTGCTTGAGGTACGCCGCCAAGAAGGGGTGCACGTGCAGGTAGATGGTGTCGGACTTGCCCTTTTGCTTGCGGCCGGCCGTGATCTGCTCAAACTTGTGCTGGAGCGCATCAATCAGCGTAATCGGCGCGTCGATCAACGCGTCAGGATTCTCCTCCTTGGTCTCAATCGCCTGAGCGGGACGCACGCGCTGGCGCGTGATCTCCACCAGTCCGAACTTCGACGGCGGCAAGATTTTGTGGCGCGCACGGTCGCTCGCCATTAAATCCTTGAGTTTTTCGTACAGCTCGCGGCGGTGTTCGCCCTTGGCCATATCGATAAAGTCGACGCAGATGATTCCGCCCATGTCGCGCAAGCGCAGCTGGCGAGCAATCTCTTCAGCCGCCATGAGGTTCACCGCAAGGGCATGGTCCTCTTGGCTTTCTCCCTTACCCGAACGGTTGCCCGAGTTGACGTCGATGACGTGCATGGCCTCGGTGTGCTCGATGACCAAGTAGGTCCCCTTGCCCATGTTCACCGTGCGGCCAAACGCGCTCTTGACCTGGCGGTCCACCCCATAGTGCTGGAAAACCGGCACCGCAGACGTGTGGAGCTTGACAATGTTGGCACGCTCGGGCGCAATCGCCTCTACGTAGCCTTTAATGTCGTCGTACAGGGCCTCGTGGTCCACGACAATTTGATCAAAGCTGTCGTTGAACACGTCGCGCAAGTAGGCCGAAGCTCGGTCCATTTCGCGCAGCACGCACTTCTTCGGCTTTGCACCGCGAACATTGCGGTACAGCGTCTTCCAACGGCTGATTAGGTCGTTGAGGTCTGCCTCAATGTCTTCTTGTGTTACGCCTTCGGCCACGGTGCGCACGATGACGCCAAAGCCGTTAGGCAGTACACTTTGCACCAGCTTGCGCAGGCGCTCGCGCTCCTTGCGGTCTCGGATCTTTTGAGAAACCGAAATCCGTCCGTTGAACGGAACGAGCACGATAAATCGACCCGCAATAGAGATATCCGAAGTAACCCGAGGACCTTTGGTCGAAATGGGTTCCTTCGTGATTTGAACCAGCACCTCATCGCCCGGCTTCAGGAGCACCTCCATGCTTCCGTCCTTCTCGATTTCGGGAAGGATTTCGACCTCAGACAAATCTGAGGTGTACTTGCTCTGGCGAACTCGTTTAAGGTAGTTCTGCCAGGTCGGAATCTGGGGGCCAAGATCGTGGTAGTGCAAGAAGGAATCCTTCTCGTAACCCACGTCTACAAAAGCCGCATTGAGGCTCGGCGCTAACTTGCGCACCACCCCGAGGTACACGTCGCCCACTGAAAACTGCTGTTGCTCGTTTTCAGCGACGAGTTCGGTCAAGCGACCGTCTTGAAGTAAGGCGATGATAGCGTCCGATTCACTGGCTTGAATAATCAGTTCGGTACGCATGAGTCAGCCCTTACTTCTTTTTATGGCGATTCTTACGAAGGCGCTTCTTGCGTTTGTGGGTGGCCATCTTATGGCGCTTGCGTTTTTTTCCGCTTGGCATAACTAAGTCGTTTAATGGGTTAGAACTGGTTCGGATCCGGCGGGTGCCTCAGCATCCCCCTCGGTCCAGGAATCGCGCAGCTGTGTTAAGGAGCTCAGGTCAGCGTTAGGGTGATCCGCGAGGTACTTTGCCACAAATTGTTGGGCTTCGTCGCGGCGACCAAGGTCGGCGAGCGTCTCGGCATACCGGGTAGCGGCCTCATGGTCGCTCGGGTAGTACTCTAGAATGCTCGCATAGCGATCTAACGCTCGGTCCAGTTGCCCAGACATGCGCGAAAATTCACCGAGATGAAACAAACCATCTCGGTGTTTGGGATCCTCTTCGACCACCTCGCGGAGCAAGGTGATAGCCTCCATGGGATTCCCAGTGCCCTCCTGAATGAGCCGCACCGCTTCGCGCACCTTGGCATCCAAGGGGCTCACGGCGACCTCGGTGGCTTCGTCTGAAGCACCCGATGGCGTAGTCGGAAACAGCAAAAAGGCCAATGCCCCAAGGACAATGGCCGAAGCTGCGATCCATACCGTACGGTTCATAGCGCGGAGGATGGAACGTACATTACTTCACCGGCACGTGCTTCTTCACAGAGTCTGCGAAGGTCTTAGCCGGCTTGAATGAAGGAATAAAATGCGCAGGAATCACCAACGTGGTGTTCTTGGAAATGTTGCGGCCCGTCTTTTGTGCGCGCTTTTTCAGCACGAAGCTGCCAAATCCGCGGAGGTAAACGTTGTCACCTGACTCCATTCCACCTTTAACTTCACGCATGAAGCCCTCTACAACGGCGAGAACGTCAGCCTTTTCCATGCCAGTGCGGTCGGCAATACGAGATACGATATCTGCTTTTGTCATGATTTTGACGGTATAAACGTTTAATTCAAAGGCTCTACAGAAGCCTATTTTAGCGGGCGCAAAGATAGTCCCCATTGAAGCACCGACCAACTCAAAATAGCGCAGTTGCGCAAATTCTCCTGCAGTGGTACGACCAGCGCGGACGCTCTTTGCCTTGGCGTAGCACGCGCAATCCCTATGCCATTTGGTTAAGCGAAATCATTCTTCAGCAAACCCGGGTAGATCAAGGCCTTCCCTTCTGGGAGCGATTTATGGCCGAGCTTCCGACGGTGCAGGACTTAGCTAATGCAGAACCTGAAGTGGTTAAAGGGCTATGGAGCGGACTCGGATACTACCGAAGGGCCGACCTTTTGCACCGTGCAGCAAAACACATATGTGCCAACGGCTGGCCCAAGGGCTACGCAGCGTGGCAGGGAGTTCCAGGCGTCGGCCCCTACACGGCGGGCGCGCTGGCGTCCATCGTCGACGGCGAAGCGGTACCCGCGCTGGACGGCAACGCCTACCGCGTGTATTCCCGTTGGGCCGATTGGCGCGACCCCATTGATTCGGCGGCGAGTAAGGCCTTTATTGCAGAATTTGCCTCGGGCAAGGTTCCATGCGGTCGCCCCGGCGACTACAACCAAGCGGTAATGGATTTAGCTCAGGCTCTGTGTGTACCGCGCAATCCGCGCTGCGAAGCATGCCCCGTTGCAGAATTTTGTGCCGCACGCCAAGCGGGCAGCGCCCCCGACCTGCCCGTCAAGGTGCGCAAGGTGGCGGTCCGCGCCGAAGAATGGCATTTTGGCGTGGCGACCGACGGGGACCGGTTTGGCCTTGTGCAGCGTCCTCCGAGCGGAATTTGGTCTGGACTCTTCACCCCTCCGCAACTGGAATCCGCCCCAATTGGCATCGAACCCGACGTGCTTATTCACCGCCTGAGCCATCGCATCCTGACCCTCAAAATGTACCGTGTTTCAAGGGAATTGGCCCCGTGCACTCATTGGTTTACCGCCCAAGAATGGTCGGAGCGCGGCATGCCCCAGGCCTTTGTACATTGGATGACCAAATTCACGTACATTTGACCGCATCCTTAACCACGTACACGTATATCCAATGGCAGGTACTCTAAATAAAGTCATGCTGATCGGCAACCTAGGTAAAGACCCCGAAGTTCGCCGCTTTGAAAACGGAGGAATGTTAGTAAAATTCCCCATCGCAACGACGGAAAACTTCACGGACCGCGACGGCAACCGCAAGGAAAACACGGAGTGGCACACGATTGTCGTTAGGGCTCCGCGCCTTGCCGAGGTATGTGAGCGCTTCCTGCACAAGGGAGACAAAGTGTTCATCGAAGGCAAGATTCGCTCGCGCCAATGGACTGACGAACACAACCAAACCCGCTACAACATTGAAATTTCGGCTGACTCGATGACGATGCTCGGACCAAATCCAATGCGCGGAAAAGAAGACGAGTTCGGCGCGTCCCGCAAGGGCGGTCAAGGCCACGGCAACGGGGCTCACGGTAATGGGGGCGGCTACCGCAGCAACCAAGCCAATTCTTCGTTTATGAACGACGAAGACGACTATGAAGGTGACGACCAGTTCTAAGCCTTCTTGTTGAACTCAATTCTTCGTTTTGGACCCTGACCCTTTACCGAGTTTCGCTTTTTTAGCCATCGACGCTGGAGATACCGCCGTCACTTGGGCCATTTTGATCGTGCTGCTCGCGGGGTCGTTTATGGCCTCGGCCTCTGAGGTAGCATTTTTTGCCTTGAACCCAAGCGAAAAAGATGAACTCGAACGCCGCCCTGGGGGCTCGGCGGTACTTGACCTGTGCCGTCATCCTGAATCGCTGCTGGCAACCCTGCTCATTTGGAACAATTTTTTCAACCTGGCTTTTGTGCTGGTGTGGGGGCTGTGGATTGGTCAAGCTGTTACTGAAGGCATGATGGATTGGCTTCGAGCGCTGCTCGAAACGGGGCTTGCGACGGCAGTACTTCTGCTTTTTGGCGAAGTGATGCCCAAGTCGCTTTCGAACCAAAAGCGCATTGCCTTCAGTTTGGCAATGGCCCCAGTGGTGCGCGCTGCGACGGTTGCAGCGCGTCCGCTCGCCAAAAGCTTGATGTTTACCTCGCGTGCGCTAAGCAAGGGCGGAACCAAGTCGTCGACCGTGACGGTAGCCCAGCTCGAAGAGGCGCTTAAATTAACCGACAGTAGCGCAACCAATACCCAGCAAAAAAAGTGGCTGCGCGAGATTGTTCGCTTCGGCTCGACCAGCATCAAGCAGATTTGCACTCCGCGCCAGGATTTGATCGACCTGAGTTCGGAATGGACGCTCGACGAGGTCCTCAAGGTGGTGACCGAAAGTGGGTATTCGCGGCTGCCGGTGTACCAAGATCAACGCGACCGCATTATTGGGGTGCTGCATTCCAAGGACCTGCTCCCCATGATCGGCTCTGACGGAGGCAGCCCCTGGCAGCACCTTATTCGGCCGGCGATGTTCGCTTCAGAAACGATGAAAATTGACGACCTGCTCGGCGATTTTCGGGCGAAAAAGATGCACATGGCGGTAGTCGTTGACGAATACGGTGGCGTGGCCGGCGTGGTTACGCTCGAAGACGTGATGGAAGAAATCGTCGGCGAAATCAACGACGAGTTCGACACCGAGGAGCAAACCTACACCCAGCTTGACGAGCGCACCTTCGTGTTTGAAGCCCGCACCCCGCTGCACGACGTGCTGCGAACCATGAATATTGCGCCCGAGACCCTGGAGCGCGGCGAAGCCGACACCCTGGCCGGATTGATTTTGGAGCAGCTTGGCCGCATGCCCCTCAAGGGCGAAACCCGCGACGCCGGACCCCTCACCTGGACGGTAGAAGCCTGTGATCGCCGTCGAATTGTTCGCGTAAAAGCCACTCGTCGTGAAGATTAGCCACGTACTCCTCGGTGTGGGCGGCATGGCCGCCGTTGGACTCGCCGCGCTCGTGTTTTGGCCCGACCCGGCCCTCGTGCCAAAGCCTAAGGGGTACCCGCGCATTGAGGTTCCGGACGGCGAAGGCGTGGCATTGACGGCGCCCGTTCCGTTTGGATTGGTGCACCATCCCAACGCATCGTGGGAAGCGAAGCCCGAGGCTGGGTGGGGCGACCTGGTTTACCCTTTTTGCCGAGGCCGCGTGCAGTTTACTTATGTTCCGGTGCGCGGCAACCTGCCCCAACTCATCGACGACGCCCACGAGCTGGCGATGAAGCACAGCGTCGCGGCCGACGGAATGAGCCAGACGGTGTATGCCAACGACTCGCTAAAGGTCTATGGGATTCTGTTTCGCATTGGCGGCAATGCGGCGAGCGGACTGCAGTTTTATGCTACCGACAGCGCGCAGCACTTTGTGCGCGGAGCCCTTTACGTGTTTGCGCACCCGAACGCCGACAGTTTGGCTCCGGTACATGCGTTTTTTGAGAAGGAGTTCACGCGCTACCTCGAGACGCTCGAATGGCGCGGAGCATCAGGCCGCCCTTAGCCACCGCATCGACTAGGATCATCCAGGCGCCCGCGCTCAGCAGCAGGTGCAGCGGTTGAAGTCCGCGCGGTAGGTCCAGGTAGTACAGCAACGCGCCCACTGCGGCTTCCGTACACAAAATCAGCAGCACGAGGCCGGCGCGCGCCCGCAATCCGGCAAGTCCAGCCGACCGACGGTAGAGCCAGTACGACAGCGCAAGCAGGATGAGGCTAAAGCTGCGGTGAATGAGGATTCCGGGCTCAAGCTGGGCAACCCATCCGTCGCGCGAAGCGCCAAACCCAAGTTGGTGCACCAGCGCGTCAACGCCTTCGCGCACCGAGGTTCCGAGCACCGTTTGGCCAACCAGCAGCGCGGCCAGGGCCGCAAATCCAGCGATTACGGGCTTGAGGTCAGACGCCGACGCAGGCGGCTCGGCCCGCCAAAGGTTTTGTTCTGCCAAACTGTGCACGTTGCGAAACAGCAGCGTGAGCAGCGCAAGCAGTACGTAGGCACCGAGCATGTGGTAGGTGATGTGGTGGGGCACTAGGTTTCCGTCGACCACCACTTTGCCGAGCCACGCTTCAAACGCAAGCGTCGCCAGTACGCCGAACATGGTGAGGAGCCACCACGGATGGCTGCGCAGGTAGCGCGCGCTGGCCGCGGCCGCGAGGAGCACGGGGATTCCCAGCAGCACCCCAAGCAGGCGGTTGATGAACTCAATCCAGGTATGCACCGGGTTGAAGGTGGCGTAGTCGTGGCGCGTATACTTTTCCCAGAGGGGCGCGCTGAATTCGGGCTGGGGCGCATGGTCAGCTTGAGCCACCCAAAATGCGCCCTCGTGCAGTACCATTTGACCGCGGTCGTAGGCTGCCTCGGGCGACCAAGTCACCTGTTCGCTTCGCGTAGGCGGGACCGCCAAGCCAAAGCACTTGGGCCAGTCCGGGCAGCCCATGCCCGAGCCCGTCATGCGCACCACCGATCCGGCCAGCATGACCAGCAAGTTGAGGACGATGGACCAACGAAGGAAGCGGAGCAGCCAAGGCGCCGCAATGAGCCGTGCATTCATGGGAATAAAGGTAGCGTACCTTTGGCGCCTCATGAATCGTTCTGGCTTGGCCTGGGGGCTTTTTATCGGACTCGTTTTGGTCTGGGGCTCCTCGTTTATGCTGATGAAAATCGCACTTCAAAGCTTTGAAGCGATTCAAATCGGCGCGATGCGCTTGCTTTTTGCGGCAGCGGCCGTTTTAGTTATCTCGCGGAAGCACTTTAGCGAGTTTCGGCGTGCCGACTTTTGGCCCCTTCTGGTCGTGGCCATGATGGGCAATTCGCTCCCCTACATCCTCTTCCCCATTGCCGTGGCCCACGTGCCGTCGGGCGTCGTTGGGGTGGCCAACGCCATGACGCCGGTATTCGCACTGCTCGTGGGCGTTTTGGCCTTTGGGCGGACCCTGCGCCGCGTTCAGGTCTTGGGCGTAGCACTTGGCTTGCTGGGCGCAGTACTGCTAATCAGTCCCTGGCGCGCAGTGGTTCCGGGCCAAGAAATCGACCCCAACTACCTTCTTCTGGCCATCTTGGCCGCCGCGTTTTATGGCGTCAGCATCAATACGATTGGTTCAAAGCTCGGCCATTTGAGTCCGCGCGGCATCACGCTATTTGTCATGCTGCTGACGGTGCCGATGTCGCTCGGAATCCTTGGCACCACCCGGGTTTGGGAAACCACGCGCATGGAGCATTTTACGCCCGCCATCGCCGCCCTGGCCTTTCTCGGCATCGTCGGAACCGGCATCGCTACCGTGCTGTTCAACCGACTGATTGCGCTGACCACCCCGCTTATGGCGGCGTCGACGACCTACTTAATTCCGGTGGTGGCCCTTGCGTGGGGCGTCGGCATGGGCGAAACCATTTTAGCGCACCACTTGGGGGGAATGATGGCGATTATCCTCGGGGTCTATTTGGTCAACAAAAAAGCGTAAACTAGCAACTAGTTACTCGTAACTCGCCACGAGCAACTAGTTACTCGTAACTCGCCACGAGCAACTAGGTACCAGTAACTAAGCCCTTATAAAAAAGCCCAGGCAAACTGCCCGGGCCCTCAAAAAACTAGTTACTAGTTACGGGTTACTGTACCTCAAGGATGGTCGTCTTAAAGATCAAGTCCAAACCAGGCTGAAGCGGCAACTTGGACTCGTGGGGGAACTTCACGCCACCT
>JACCDS012457662.1_pt1 | contig 32338 bp, 20 predicted proteins | sample 7446441 | NCBI WGS metagenome assembly JACCDS01 (sample SAMN15323445, study PRJNA562643) | freshwater metagenome | isolation source: river surface water | place: USA:Blue River Watershed | collected 2017-08-17
AGGGTCATGTTTTTATCGGCTTCAATTGTAAAGATGCCATTAGAAGGGTTTGGATAGACCTTGAAGCCCATTGCCTCTGTTTCTGTTATACCTTGGCAGCTAGAGACTTTAACCACTGTCGATGCTGTTCCTACGCAGCCATTGCTATCGGTTCCGACAGCAGTATAGGTCGCTTGTTTGGTAGGTGAAACATTCACCGTACTACCTTGGAGCGAACCGCCTAATTGTGTGCCAGTCCAAATATAAGTAGCACCGCCACCGCCAAATAAATCAACCGCTTCGCCATTACAAATCAATGTTCTTTGTGGAGCAGCAGTAATGGTTGGATTTTGATAGATGGCGATGTTAACCGATTGTGAACTGTTACAATATACGTTGTTGGACATCGACTGAGCAGTTACCATGTAAACTGTAGGGCCGGGAGGCGAAGCGGTAAACACTTGGAAAGGGTAGTTACCGTTCCATGTGTAACTTAAAGCCCCAGTACCGGTGAGGGTTACTGAACCACCTACGCAACTAGAGAATGAGCCGGAAACACCGAACGTTGGTTCGAATACAGCCACTTGCACCGTTTTAGTGCTATTACAACCAGTAGCGGTATAAGTACCAGTCACTGTATAGATCGTAGTACTCAATGCATTTACAGGCGTACTTGCTGTTTGTGCCGATGTGTTCCAAGAATAAGCATTAGCACCATTGGCACCAATAGTAGAGGTACCTGCAATACATATAAGCGTTGGATTAGCACTAGTAGTAAGTGTAGGATTGTTATTTACAATTAGAACAGATTGCGCAGCAGTTGTGCAACTGAAGGCATTGTCACCTATCACTTGATAACTCGTATTTGTAGTAGGCGAAACCACAACAACAGAACCAGTCAATGAAGCGGAAGCTGGTGCCGTCCACGTATAGTTAACACCACCCCCTAAGGTTAAAGTAGCTGTTTGTCCATAACAAATAGCCGTTGAACTTCTAGCAACCGTGATTGTTGGATTCGGATTAACTTGAACAGAGTTGGTGGTTACGTTTACACATGTACCATCACTCACTGTTAGCGTATATACAGTGTTAGCTGAAGGTGTAACAATTACACTACCCGCGCCTGTACCAGAAGGAGCAGATGGAGACCAAGTGTACGTTGTACCTGTGCCGATGGCAGTAAGTGTTACTGGTTTGGTGGCACAAGAAACAGTAGGATTCACAATTGCAGCCACTGCTGGTAAGTTATTTACAATAACGTTAACTGTTTTGGTATCAGAACAGTTAGCATTCAATTTAATAACTGTGTAAGTTGTAGTAACAGTTGGAGAGACCACTAATTGAGCGTTGTTGCTAGTACCAGAAGAGGTAATCCACGTATAACTGGTAGCACCAACTGCCGTAAGGGTTGATGAGTTTCCAATACAAATAAGTGGTGGACCAGCAACTGGTATTGCAGAAGGTGTCAGCACAACTGTTACTTGTGATGTAACCGCTTGCGCTGTACAGCCGTTTGCGGCAGTACCAACTACTGAGTAGTTAGCTGTTGTTGAAGGGAAGAAGCCTTGGTTATTATTGAAGCCATGTGACCAAACATAGGTATTGGCGCCTGTAGCCGTAGTGGTTAATGAAGTACCTGAACACAGGGTATTAACACTTACGGCAACGTTAATTGTTGGTGTTGGTAATACGGATAGAGAGATGGCACTAACAGAAGATCCGCAAGCATTGGTTGCAGTAATTGAGTAGACGTTTCCTGCTGTAAGGTTAAATGCAACCCCATTGGAAATACCGTTGTTCCAAGTCAGAGTCGTTAATCCAGATGCTGTTGAAGTAGATGCAGTTAACATAACAGTTCCATTTGGACAAACACCGTTGTTGGTGCTAGCAGTATTAACTACGCTAATGTTCGGCAATTGAGATGCAACATTGATTGTTCTTATGGCCGCTGCTTGACATGATAATGAAGAAGTACCTACTAAACTATAAACGGTTGTTGCTGTTGGAGAAACAACAATAGAATTGGTAGTAGCTCCGTTGCTCCAGCTATAACCACTTACAGCATTAGTTGTAAGAGTTACCGATTGTCCAGAACAGATTGCATTATTTGTATTAGAGATGGAAGTGCTCATGGTAATATTACACAATTCGGTAATTATTACACGCCCGTTGCCCGAGTTAACACCAGAACTATTGCTTTGGTTGGCACCACCATTAAAGGAGCCGCCACCGCCACCGCAGCCATAATAGGTACCACCTGAACCACCAGAATAGCCGCCGCCGCCGCCGCCGCCAGTGTATGAACTCCAGTCAGCGCCGCCGCCGCCGCCAAAACCGCCACCACCAGCAGGAGTACCAGCAGGACTTCCGCCGCCAGAACCATTGATAAAGGCAGTTCCGCCATAAGCACCAGACGCTGAGCCATTTTGACCGTTACCGTTTAATCCGCCGCCACAAGCACCCTGAGCAGTAGAAAAACTAGTTCCAACTGTTCCTCCGCCGCCATTCGTTCCGCCTACACCATAAAGTGAGCTATTAGCTCCATAAACACCTTGTCTCCCGTTCGTGGAGACAGTACCTTGCATCTGAGTAGATGCAAGTGCGCTATAAGATGAATAATAGCTACCACCACCACCGCCGGCAATGACTAACGGGGTGTTGTTATTGTAACACACATAAGTGCCACCACCTCCGCCACCTTGGTTGGAACCAGTGACACCTTGTTGACCAACAACAATTTTTAATACAGATCCAGGAGTGACAGTAAAATCGCCACGCATTCTCGCACCTAGGCCTCCTGCGTTTGAACCACTAGTACCACCTTGAGCGCCATACACCTCAATTCGAATATTAGAGGCATTAGCAGGCACTGTCCAATACTGTATTCCACCAGTTGCAGTTACCTGACCTTGTAGAGTAGTATTGGTGTAGGTGTTTGTTACTTGTGTCTGAGATGGTCCTGTTTGACCTGTTGCACCACACGTTGTAAAAGTATACGTGTTTTGAGACATACCAGGATTTGCAGAAATCAGCGCAGCCACTGTAAGGGCAATCGTTGCCGACTTCCTTAAAACAGATGATTTAGCGAAACTGTAGATCTTTTTCATGTTAAGTTTAATATTTCAATCAGGTAAATTTAGTAAATCAACACACATTACCAACATGGTAGACATAATTTTTATTTATGCTTTGTATTTGATTTTTTTAAAAGTATTGGGTCCTCGAGTAAATCTAGCCGTCCAGCAAGACTATCACTGAGTGGCCCCATTTTTGTACCCAAAACCGTGTCCATTACCATTCGGAATGTGTTTACCGACGTAGGATGGTTGTTTATCGGAAATTTAATGGCTGGGTATATGGCATAAAGGATGCCTGAGCGCGCCTCAAATACTTCAGAAGGTGTTTTGGCTGAGATCCAAGGGCCGTGGTCGGCCTGCAAAACAATGACAGCTTGAGGTGAAAATTTAATGATTTTCTCAGTTAGCGAGATAATTTGGCTATTAACGTACTTGAGTTGTTCAACATAGCTGGAAGCTGGTTCCCATGAGTTTTCTGATACACCACGCATTTTTACTGTGCCATCTGCTTTAAAAACATATGGTGGATGAGGTGCAACTATGTGTAAGAAGACAAACTTGGGCGTCGCTTTAATTTCAGGTAGCACAAACATTTTCTCGAATTGAGAAACAAGGCGCATACGTGGTATAAATCCGAACAAATCGTCTAGTCTAAGAATAGTTGTCCGAAGTAAGGATTTTTCAAATTCATTTGGTCCTTCTATAGTTATTGTTGAGTCCGTATTTTCGAATGCCCCTGTTACTGCATAGCCACTTTCCATATTATAGATTCGGTAGCCTGCCGTTTTTAAACCGGCGAATAATCTGTTATTTTTAATTCTTCCCACAGTTTGAGGGGTTCCTAAAAAATCCATATTCAACGTCGAGCCCAACGAATGGCTGGTATAGTAATAATTGGATTTTGCGCTATCTGCGACTGCGAACTTGTTTGCCCGAAGTTTATCAATGAATTCTGAATTATCGAACTGGTAGTACTTGTGTAGCACGTTGGATGCTGCATACCCATCCAATACAATGTAAAAAATATCAGGAAGCGCCCCCTTATTCTTGGGTAAAATCGCCATTTCCTCATGGCTGTTTGAGTCGTGTACCTTTTGATTCTTTTCAGTGAAAATTTGAAGCAAATTGAACAGGAACAGCATTAACAACATCATATTCAAGAACAAATTAACCCGAATGAAGGTTCGTTTTGACTGTTTGATATACCAAAACAACCCCAGATAGAACAGGAAGAAAGTGATTAACAAATACCGATGAATGTTCCCCAATGGCCATGTTCCAGCATAGTACATCCGTTCAAAAAAGTCGTAAACTACCCCGTACTGCAACAATCCCATCATCAACAATGAAACAAATACACCAGTTCTCAATCGATCACGGAGCAACCAATAAAAAAGCCCAAAAAGCAAGAAGGTCACAGCTATGCCAATAATTACCGGGCGAATTAGCATACCTTCCCAAACTTGTTCTTTATTCTGGTTAAAAAGAAATAAGATTACAAAGGGAATCACCAAGAAGGTATGGTAGGAATATAGCCGAATACGTCCTTTCATTTCCGCTTTTGCATATAGAACAATACCCGATCAGAACCTGGGACTTTTTCAGCAACCTCAATGTTAAACCATCTTTGAAACTCTGAGGTGAAATTTTCGAGGGTATAATCCATGAATATATCTTCTCTTGTCACCAATAAGCGGGCTACTTGAACGTCGGATTTTGGAACAAACTCAATAATTAGATTATTACAAGTCTTGCCGAAGAAATCTGCTAATTTTTTAACGGGAACATTATTTCCAATACACAAATGGTGAACCAATGCTAAGGCTAAGGTTGTATCTGCAACTGCAATTCGATTTAAGAAAGAGGAGCGCTCCGTGTTTTGCCAACCAAAGGACGGTGTTGGGTTTTCGAGGTGAATCACTAAGGGCAAAATGTTTTCTGTTTTCCGACGATAAATCGCTGTAACCACCGTTGAATCCATATCACAAGCAACCACTTGTTGAAAGTGGGCAGCGGCGATTCGCGAGTATTCTCCTGCATTTGCACCAAGATCTACGCACAAATTGCCTGGATATTTTGATACTACTTTTTCGCAAAAGGCTCTTTTAAATACTTCGCCTTCAGATGAGTATGAATTGTTTTGGTAATAATCACTCCAGTTCGTATCGCTAGTAGTTGCTTCAAAGCCTTTAACGGTATCGTATAGGTGATCTGCCACAGCCTTAAGACGTTGAAGGCTGATTTTGAGTTTACCCCTTTCAACCTGCGTATTACCTGAATGCTTGGATTCGTAATTTGCATGCAGATGAATATGCGTATACAGGGCTAATGACAATTTTGATTTAGCCGGTAGCAACTGACTTGCAAGAGCTAAAGGAACACCATCTATATTTCCTTGAATTAAGTTAGAAATACCTGGGACTTTGTAATGCATTAATGCCAGCGGTGCAAGGAAATGCCTACAAAATTGACCATAAGCTTCCCAAGGCTGACCTTCAGATAATTTAGCAAAAGAAAACAAGTCAATAAATTGTGGTACACAACCATTAAATTGGATATTGTAAGCCGAAGCATCTCTTAAGGTGTATCCTTCCTTTAAAGCTGTACGGTAAACATTTAAAGTTAGAAGCGCTGCATCCCGGATTTGATCAAACGTCCATTCTGAAGGCCAAGAAATAAAAGGGATTTTTTGAACCTGCACCGTGGAGGCAATTTCTGGTCCCAATCCAAAAGTATCTTTTAAAATTGTAAAAGCTGGGATTCTCTTTTTCTCCCTCAGTTTTCTAAACAATTCTGATTGAGCCAAGGCTTGCCATTCTGACTCATAAGACTTATTTACAGCCCTTAGTACGTTTCCTTGGTGGTAGAAAACAAAGCCTTTGTTGTCGCGAAACGACCCCTGATCTTGTTCAGGCAGCATTACTCTTCGTCGTCTTTCTTTTTAGATTTAAGAAAAGGGAAAATGGTATACCAAATTCGCTTGAAAAACATAGCCGAAGCAATTGCACCTCCTGCGAGGATTTGAAGCAATAAGCTACCGGTGCCAGGGTCGATATACAATAAAAATTCCAGGTGCATTCTGCAAAGCTAATAAATTTCTAATTGTAGCGAAATTCAAGCGCTAAGTAGCACCTTTTTAGCAGCATCCAGTATTTTCCGCGTGCTTGCAGCATCTGCTGCTTCTGCATAAACCCGCAACACGGGTTCGGTTCCGCTTGCTCGGATCATCATCCATGTATTATCATCGAAGAAATACTTAAATCCGTCAAGATCGTCCATTTTTTGGACAGAAAATTCCCCGAATGAATTATAAGCCCCCGCTTTGCAATTTGCTAGAACTCTTTGTTTTAGTGGTTCATCAATATGCAGGTCGTCTCTATCAAAAAAGAAACTTCCGGTAATGGCATAAACTTCTTCAATAAGTTCGTTTAAAGATCTGCCACTTTTAGCCATGAATTCCCAAATAGTCAATCCCATCCAAATTCCATCCCTTTCTGGAATATGACCTTTAATAGCAATGCCACCGCTTTCTTCACCACCAACGAGCACATCTTCATTTACCATAATGCTACAGATGTACTTGAAGCCGATCTTTACCACATCAATAGGCAAATTATAATGTTGGCAGAGGTTCTTGATTCTAACACTCGTACTGAAGGCCACTGCTACCTTGCCGTTCATTTGTTTGTACTTAACCAAGTAATTAATGAGCAGCAAAATGATATGGTGTGAATCAACAAAATTTCCTTTGCTATCGTACAAACCAATCCTATCGGCATCGCCATCTGTAGCTAAACCACAAGAGATGTCTCCTCTGGTTTTAATAAGTTCGCTAAATTCCTTTAGGTTTTTATGAATTGGTTCTGGCGCTTGACCATGAAAGCCAGGATTATTATCACAATGTAATGTAACCATTTCAGGAAATAGTTTTTTTATCACATTTTGACCTGCTCCATACATGGCGTCATAAGCCAGCTTCATTCCTGAATTTTTGATTCCATCGATATCAAAATTCGCACGCACATGGTCCAGATACATGGTTTCTAAGTCGATCTCAGCAAGCAATCCTTTTGACCGCTCCATTTTTAAATCCACTTGTTTCCATTCGGCTGCAGCTTGGCTAGGAATCATGTCCTCAATCTCTTGCACTTGCTCAGGTGCTAATGGTCCCCCGTAATGTCCCTTAATCTTATAACCATTATAAGCAGGTGGATTGTGACTAGCAGTGATAATAATACCCAAATCTGCCTTAACGCGCACAGTACCCAGGGACACCATTGGCGTGCTCACGAATCCTATCGATTGATGCACCTTGATGCCATATGAAAGAAATGTTTTAACAACAGTATCAGCAAATAATTCGCCTGCAAAGCGACAATCATGTCCAACAACTACAGAAGGATTTTGTTTGTTTGCTAGCAACCATTTAGCAGTAGCCTCTGTCACTCTTGCAACATTGTCAACAGTAAAATCCAATGCGATTATAGCCCGCCAGCCATCTGTTCCAAATTTAATTTTTGTCATGTCGATAATATTCGATCTAACTATTCATTAAGCAATACCAACCCCGTGACAAGCTTTGTATTTTTTGCCACTTCCACAAGGGCAAGGGTCATTGCGTCCAATTTTTGCTTCTACCCGAATAGGCTGTGCCTTAGGTTTAGGCGGTTCTGGAGCCGATTCACTGGCAGCAGATTCATTGCGTGTTTCTGTTAGTTTTTCCTTTTTTTGTACAGGTGCCTCCTGTGTAAAACGTGTTTGTTGGCGTACACTTTCATCTTCACCATTTCCAAGGCTTGCCTTCATCAAGAAGGAGATGACCTCTTTATTGGCCTTGATGATCATATCTTTAAACAAATTAAATGACTCTAGCTTGTAAATAACCAAAGGATCTTTTTGTTCTAGCGACGCATTTTGCACCGCTTGTTTAAGATCATCGAGTTCACGTAAATGTTCCTTCCACGAATCATCGATCATGGAAAGCACCACTGACTTTTCAAAACCAAGTGAGGCCTCACGTCCTTTAGTTTCGTATGCCTTACGTAGGTTAGCATATACATTCACCCCCTTTATTCCATCATTAAATGGAATAACCATGTTTTCATAGGTGTTGTTAGGATTGGTAAAGAACTCGCTAACAACAGGGAAAATTTGTTCGGCCACCAATTTCATCCTCTCTTTATATCTTTCGTGCGCCCCTTCAGCTAATTTTTCAGCAAGGTTATCCGCATTCGACGATTTGAATTCATCGGGAGAAAAAGGTAGTTCCATACCGAAAGTACGCAATGACTCAAGGTTGAGACCGTCGTAATCTTTCAATTCATAATACTCATCAATCAAGCTATTCGCTACTTCATAGATCATATTAAGAATATCGATGCTTAATTTATCTCCATAAAGTGCGTTGCGACGCCGTTTGTAGATAACTTCACGCTGCGCATTCATAACATCATCGTATTCAATGAGTCGTTTACGTATTCCGAAGTTGTTTTCTTCAACTTTTTTCTGTGCACGTTCAATACTCTTAGTAATCATGCTGTGTTGAATCACTTCACCTTCTTTGAGTCCCATACGGTCCATCAAAGAGGCAATACGTTCGCTACCAAACAAGCGCATTAAGTTATCTTCAAGGCTGACAAAAAACTGTGAGCTGCCGGGGTCACCTTGACGACCAGCACGACCTCTTAACTGGCGATCGACGCGGCGACTTTCGTGACGCTCGGTGCCGATGATAGCCAAACCTCCTACTTCTTTTACCCCAGGACCGAGTTTAATATCTGTACCGCGACCAGCCATGTTGGTGGCGATTGTAACCGTACCAGCCTTACCAGCTTCAGCAACAATTTCCGCTTCTTTTGCATGCAATTTAGCATTGAGTACATTGTGTCGGATGTTCCTTAGCTTTAACATCCTACTCAGTAATTCAGATATTTCAACCGTTGTAGTACCAATGAGAACCGGCCTTCCAGCTTCAACCAGCTTCACCACCTCATCAATAACCGCGTTGTATTTTTCACGTTTGGTCTTGTACACCAAATCCTGCTCGTCCTTCCTCGTCATCGCTCTGTTAGTTGGAATTTCTACAACATCGAGTTTATAGATATCCCAGAACTCTTGAGCTTCAGTAGTCGCAGTACCAGTCATACCGGCCAGTTTATCGTACATTCTGAAGTAATTTTGAAGCGTAACGGTAGCATAGGTTTGAGTTGCGGCCTCAATTTTTACATTTTCTTTCGCTTCAATAGCTTGGTGCAAGCCATCGCTGTAACGACGACCTTCCATAATACGTCCAGTTTGCTCGTCAACGATTTTAACTTGACCACCATCAATCACGTATTCAACATCCTTTTCAAAAACGGTGTACGCCTTTAAGAGTTGGTTAACTGTATGAATTCGTTCGCTTTTGATACTGAACTCACGAAGAACAACATCTTTAGCAACGGCCTTCTCTTTCGGGTCCTGCATTGTTCTCTCGATTTCGGCAACTTCTTCACCGACATTAGGAATAACAAAGAATTTAGGATCCTCGATATTTCCAGTCAAGTAATCAATGCCTTTCTCTGTTAGCTCTACGTGGTTATTCTTTTCTTCAATAGTAAAATACAGTTCGACATCAATTTTGTGCATTTCCTTGTTTTGGTCCTGCATGTAATGCGCTTCTGTTTTTTGAAGCAAAGCCCTTACCCCTTGTTCACTGAGGAATTTGATTAAGGCGCTATTTTTAGGCAATCCTCTGTATGCTCTAAGAAGTGGGATGCCCGCCTCTTTTTCTTTTCCTTCAGCAAATAATTTCTTCGCTTCAATGATACAAGTTTGAATGTATTGACGTTGTACGTTTACCAATTTTTCAATCCGTGGTTTGTATTCCATGAATTCGTGTTTATCCCCTTGAGGCGTGGGTCCACTAATAATCAAGGGCGTACGCGCATCATCAATTAACACTGAATCCACCTCATCCACAATTGCGAAGTTGTGAGCACGTTGTACTAATTCATCCACCCCTCTTGCCATATTATCGCGCAAGTAATCAAACCCGAACTCATTATTGGTACCGTAGGTTATATCGCTCAAGTAGGCTCTTCTTCTTGCGTCGGTATTTGGTTCATGTTTATCGATACAATCAACCGTTAAACCATGGAAATTAAACAAGGGCGCATTCCACTCGCTATCGCGTCGCGACAAGTAGTTATTCACTGTCACCACATGCACTCCCCGTCCTGACAATGCGTTCAAGAAAACCGGCAAGGTAGAAACCAAGGTTTTACCTTCCCCTGTCGCCATCTCGGAGATTTTCCCTTCGTGCAGAACCATCCCCCCGATTAGCTGTACATCGTAATGCACCATGTCCCACGTAATTTCAGAGCCAGCAGCTAACCACTTATTTTTATAAACGGCTTTATCACCACGGATTTCGATATTTTCGTGTAAGCGTGCAAGTAACTTGTCCATTTCGTTTGCTTGCACTTCTAGTTCGCTGTGATCTTTAAAACGGCGGGCCGTTTCTTTGAGGATGGCAAAAGCTTCCGGTAAATTCTCCGAAAGCGTTTCTTCCATTTTTTCTACAATTTCTTTATCAAGTTTATCGATGCCTTTGTAAGCCTCTTCCTTGTCAACTTCTGAGATATCTGGATTACCTTCTATTCCAGACTTTATTCTTTCAATTTCAGTCAGTTGCTCTTTAACAGCCCCTTGTATTTTAACTCTAAGAGCCGAAGAGCGGTTTCTCAACTCATCGTTTGAGAGCGACGAGAAGCTAGCGTATATTGAATTAATCTCCTGTACCTTGGCCTGCAGGTTTTTAATATCTTTCTCACTCTTGGTACCGAAGAGTTTCTTTAGGAAATCGAACATTGAATAATTTTAAAAAAGAGGATAAATTTACAAAAAGAGGGGAAATAAGCTTCCCTTGGTTACCAACACAGCAAAATTCATTCCTCAAATACCGTTTACTGACATTCAGTCAGGTAAAAGCCGCAATTCGATAAAATAAGGGACAAAGCGTCAACATTCATTAAAAAAAATGGCAAAGTTGGAACGGTAACAGGTCAATTTTTGTATATCACTGAAAATCAACTAATCTCTGAAAATTCACTTCAATAATCTTATTTTGGTAATCCTCCCTAAAATAATATATTTGCACCCTTAAAAAATTGTAAAAGTCTTAATTAGACCTATCAGATCATGCAAAACAAAGGTGCTGTCAAAATATTTGCCATTCTTTTGGGACTGGCTTGTATTTTCTACTTGTCATTCACGTGGGTAACCATTGGTGTAGAGAACGAAGCGAAAGAATACGCCGAGGGCGTTGTTAGTTCGGAAAAAACGAAAGCAGCTGCACGCGCATATGCTAAAGGAAATGTTAATCTCGAGTCACGATTTGTTGATTCATTGAGATTAAAAATTACCGATCGTTACCTTGATTCGATCAAGAAGCTTCCAGTTTACAACATTCTCATTGCGGAATACACTTACGAAGAGTGTAAAAAGAACGAGATTAATTTAGGTCTCGATTTACGTGGCGGTATGAACGTTACGTTAGAAGTGTCGGTTCTTGACATTATCAAAAACCTCAGCAACAACAGTGCTGATCCGGCCTTTAACCAAGCGTTACTCGAAACTCAAAAGAATTTGGGGAAGAACAACGATGATTTTATCACTTTGTTCGAGAAAACCTATAACAAAAACAATCCTAACGGTCGTTTAGCACCAGTTTTCCAAAGTGTAGAAAACAAGGAAATTGGTTATAATTCAACCAACGAGCAGGTTATTAAGTTTATTCGTGAGCGAGTAAACGAAGCAGTAGGTAACGCGGAAAAAACATTCAGAAGCCGTATTGACCGTTTTGGCGTAACCCAACCTAACATTCAAAAACTCGAAGCAAGCGGTCGTATTCTCGTTGAATTACCAGGCGTAAAAGATAAGGCACGTGTACGTGAACTATTGCAGGGAACCGCCAACCTTGAATTCTGGGAAACCTATGAAAACGGTGAAGTAGCTCAAATGTTGGATAAGGCCAATACCGTTGTAAGTGCCTATTTGAACGCAACTAAATTAGACAGTACGGTTGTTGTAGCAGATAGCACTAACGTTGCTAAAGCTGACTCAGTTGCTAAACCGGCCGTGGCTAAAGCTGATTCTACAAAGAAAGATACAGTAGCAGCTGCAACTGCTTCAATAAATCCACAAGACACTGCTATCAAAGGGTTCCAGAAGCGGGTACCACTTTACGCTTTCTATCCTAATGTATTGCAATTCGTGCCTTTAAAAGGCCGTGTTACCTTTGACGAAAAAGGCAATCCTAAGACCTATGCAGAAGGTGCAATAGTTGGTTCAGCTTTTAGAAATGACACTGCAAAAGTAAACGAGTACTTGCGTATTGCCCGTAGCAAGAATGTATTCCCTTCAAAACTCCGTTTTATGTGGAGTGCCAAGGAAATTGAATCTAAAAATGAAGATGGCCAAGTAGTTGCCACTTATTTTGAGCTATACGCAGTAAAGGCAAGCGATAGCAAGGGCCGTCCAGCTTTGAGTGGTGATATTATTACCAGTGCTCGCAAGGACTATGATCAACGCCAAGGTGGTACCCCATTAATTGTGATGAACATGAACAATGAGGCCGCACAAAAATGGAAAACCATTACAGGAGCGAGTCTTAAAAAATGTATCGCAGTTGTAATGGACAACATGGTGTATTCAGCGCCACGTGTTCAATCACAAATATCGGAAGGTCGTTCAGAGATCACTGGTAATTTTACCGATACTGAAGCAGACGCTTTAGCAGCCATTCTCAGTGCTGGTAAATTACCTGCACCAGCCCATATTGTTGAAGAAAGTATTGTTGGTCCATCACTTGGTCAGGAATCTATTGATAAAGGTTTAATGAGTTTCGTTATTGCCTTGATTGTGATTCTTGTGTTCATGTACATGTACTATAACAAATCAGGATTAGTAGCCAACATTGCACTCATTGCCAATATGTTCTTTATTATGGGCATTCTCACGTCGTTAGGTGCAGTGTTAACTCTCCCTGGTATTGCCGGTATCGTGCTCACAATTGGTTTGGCGGTTGACGCTAACATCCTCATTTTCGAACGTGTACGTGAAGAATTAGCGCTTGGTAAATCAACAAGTCAATCTATTAAAGAAGGTTTCCGCCATGCGATGAGTTCAATTATTGACTCCAACGTTACCCTTGCTATTTTGGCTATCATTCTTTACGCATTCGGTCAAGGTCCGGTACAAGGTTTTGCCACTACCTTATTTATTGGTATTTGTACCTCATTGTTCTCTGCGATTTTAATAACCCGTGTGATTTTTGAATGGATGTTGGAGCGTAAAATGGAAATTCCATTCGACAATAACGCCACCCGTAACGCCTTTAAAACATTGCATTTTGACTTTGTTGGTCGTCGTAAATTGTACTACGCAATTTCCACTGCCATAATTGTTGTAGGTATCGTTTTCTATTTCAAGAATGGCGGTTTAAATTTAGGTGTTGACTTTAAAGGAGGCCGTACCTATCAAGTTCGTTTTGATCAAAGCATTACTACAAACGACATCAAGAAAGCACTTGAGCCTTCATTCGAAGGAGAAGCTGTGGATGTGAAGACGATTGGTGGTTCAAATCAAGTAAAGATTACCACAACCTATCGTGTAACTGATAGCGATCCTAATGCTGATCATGAGGTGGAAGAAGCCTTGAACAAAGGTTTATCACAAATCGGCGGAACCTATCAAATTGTCCAACAACAAAAAGTAGGCCCAACCATTGCAACAGACATCGTTTATGGTGCTTATGGCGCGGTATTATTCTCTTGCTTAATGATGTTCATCTACATTGTGATTCGTTTCCGTAAATGGCAGTATGGACTTGGTTCAGTAGTAGCCTTGTTCCACGACGTTCTCATTGTATTGTCTTGTTACACTATTTTCGATGGTCTACTTCCATTGGAAATTGGTCAAGATTTTATTGCTGCGATTTTAACAGTAATGGGTTATACTATGACAGAGACAGTTGTTGTGTTTGACCGTATCCGTGAACGTTTAGCAGAAAGCGGCAAAGCCGATGCTGAAGGCGAAGAGCGTAACAAACTCATCAACTACGCATTGAACTCTACCTTAAGTCGTACTATTTTGACCTCACTCACCGTATTCTTTGTACTCGTTGTTATCTTTATCTTCGGTGGTGAAAGTATTCGTGGCTTTATTTTCGCCTTGTTGATAGGTCGTGTTATCGGTACCTACTCTTCGTTATGTATTTCCACTCCGATTGTTGTGGACTTTGACAGAAACAACAAGAAGGCTTAATAAGCATCTAAAATTTATTAAAAGGCAGTCGTTAAGGACTGCCTTTTTTTTTTACCCCTCACAATTACTACCTTCGACCAATGAACAAACCATGGTTAGGTTACTTAGGATCGGTAATGATATTACTTGCAGGCTTGATGATGCTAATGGCTAATCGCTACTTAGCTGGTGTGTTACTGCTGGTAGTTGCTGTTGCAGGATTTGTGCTAAAACTGCGCATGAATAATAAGAAATAACCACTTGAACTGATCCCAACGCTAAATAGAACGCGGCCATCTCCAACAGTGCTTGACTAGTTATGGCTAACGCACATTTAGAGCAAAAAAAAACGGCCATAGGCCGTTTTCATTATAGATCCCTTTCATCGTTAATTTGATCCGGTTTTAATCCCTTTGTATCAAAGGAAAAAAGTGCTTCCGGTAAATCGGCATTCGTTTTCATGGCCTTGATGTCATAGGTTTGCGTCCCCCCATCCTTCATAAACATCACCATCTTTACGATTTGTTTCTTTGTCTTGTCAATATAAATCTTGGCTGTATGGAATTTTTTACGTTCCGGCTTTACAGATGGATAGAGGGCAATTACATGGCACATAACCGTACCTACCTTTTCTTCCTTTTCATACTTGTATTTATACCCACTTTCATAAATTGTAAAGATTTTAGCAGGATTCATTTCATCATTAGAAGGATCGAAATTCTTTATAGTAACCTCTTTCGCATCTTTATTATAGTTCCAAAGCGTCTTACCATCGGAGATGATAGAAGTGCCCGGAATTTCAAGTCTAAACTTTTGTCCCTTTACCTGAATCTTCCAAGTTTGTGGTTTATCGACCACCTTTTTATCTTTTCCGACCATTGTAAAAACCGCATCAGCTTGGATTGATTTGTACCCTTTTACTAAGGCACTCACTTCATCGAGAATGCTTTTAGCCTTAGGATCCTGGTCTTGAGCCCGGCAAAACACACTCAGAAAAAGTAGAGGTAATATGATTAATTGTTTCATAAACGAAAACTGGCAAATTTAAGACCATATTCTAAGGAATAGGGATAGAAACAGCAAATATTTGCAAAAAAACAGTAAAAGTCTACTTCGATTTCAGTCTTTGTAGAATTTCATCCAATTGGCCCATGTCTTTAATCAGTACTTCACGCGCTTTAGAACCCTCAAATGGGCCAATTACGCCTGCAGCTTCCATTTGATCGACAATACGACCTGCTCTATTATACCCCAATTTAAGCTTCCGTTGAAGAAAAGAGGCACTTCCTTGTTGAAATTGAACAATTAATTTGGCAGCCTCATCAAACATTTTGTCCCGTTCACTTAAATCCACATCCTCCTTGCCAGAATCTCCCTCCTCGCCCACATATTCAGGTAGTAAGAAGGCGCTAGGGTACGCCCTTTGATTTCCGATGAATTCAGTAATTTTTTCAACTTCAGGCGTATCGACAAAAGCACATTGAATGCGAATAAGGTCGTTACCAGTACTGAGTAACATATCACCTCGTCCGATTAATTGGTCTGCTCCACCCGAATCCAGAATAGTACGGCTATCAATTTTGCTTGTAACACGGAAAGCAATACGTGCAGGGAAATTCGCTTTAATTGTTCCCGTAATTATGTTTACAGACGGTCGTTGCGTTGCAATAATTAAGTGAATACCAATGGCGCGTGCAAGCTGTGCTAAACGGGCAATTGGCGTTTCAACCTCCTTACCTGCAGTCATTATAAGGTCGGCAAACTCATCCACTACCAAAACAATATAGGGTAGAAATTTGTGTCCATCATTGGGATTCAATTTTCGTTGAACAAATTTCGCATTGTACTCCTTGATGTTTCTTACCTGTGCATCTTGTAAAAGCGCATAGCGGTTGTCCATTTCAATACACAAAGAGTTCAACGTATGAATGACCTTGGTATTATCGGTAATAATCGCATCCTCAGAATTTGGCAGTTTTGCAAGAAAGTGGCGTTCAATTTTATTGAAGAGGGTCAATTCCACTTTTTTGGGATCGACAAGTACAAATTTCACTTGCGACGGGTGTTTTTTGTACAAAAGGGAAACAAGAATCGCATTTAATCCCACTGACTTACCTTGACCTGTAGCTCCTGCCATAAGCAGGTGGGGCATTTTAGCTAAATCAGCAATAAATATCTCGTTGCTTATTGTTTTACCGAGAGCTATAGGCAATTCAAACTGTGAGTTATTGAATTTTTCGGAGGACATGATATTCCGCATTGGCACCATTTCTGGTGTTTGGTTTGGAACTTCAATACCGATGGTGCCCTTTCCTGGGATGGGTGCAATGATACGAATGCCTAAAGCAGCTAGACTCAGTGCGATGTCATCTTCAAGGTTTTTAATTTTACTAATTCTCACCCCAGCTGCCGGAACAATTTCATACAGCGTCACAGTAGGTCCAACCGTGGCTGAAATCTTATCTATTTCAATCCCATAGTTTTTGAGGGTAGAGAGAATTCGGTTTTTATTCGCAATAAGTTCATCTTGGCTAACTTTGCCTTGGCTGCTACCATAATCTTGAAGTAAATCAAAATTTGGGAATTGGTAAGAACCTAAATCAAGTGTTGGATCATATTCTCCAAACTGTTCAACCAGTGTAGCTGCTTTATTTTCCTCTTGAAGTACTTCTGGTTCTTCAACTGTCGTAATCTCAAAATCAGGATCGCCCGACTTTTTAGGTTCTTCAACCACCACAGCGCTTAACTCCACTTTATTTTCAGCGTTAATTTCCTCTTCAATGCGCTGGATAACTTCAAAATCAAGGTCCTGAACAGGTTCTTCTTGCACACTTTGTTCCTCAGATGTAGGTTCTACTGTTTCTACAGTCATTTCAACTGGTTCAGTCGTATCGTTGGCTGGCAACGTTTTAATTTCAAAATTTAAAAGTGCCGCTTCCTCTTCAGGCGTTAATGTAGGTTCTACTGGCTCACTATAAGCATGTAACGGGGCGGTGCTATTTTTTTGTAAGTCGTTATTGCTGATTGGTTCTTCAACCAACTCTTCTTCCATAGCCATTTCTGCTCTTTTTTCAGGCCATTTAAAATTGATATTGAAAGAAATAACTAAGGCAGAGAGCATGGTAAAAGCCAGTAAGACGACTAAACCGGTTGTTCCCACATAGTTCAGTAACCAGGCATTAATGTGATAACCAAACCCTCCTCCCATAAACCAAACTGTATCAGCAAAGAATAAGGAGAATACCATCGAAGTCCATACCATTAGAAAAATCAACCGTGCATTAAAAACGGCGGTATTAACAAACGTACGTCCAGTTAATCGTTGCAAGCCATAAATGATTAAAGTTGGCACTATTAAAAACGAAGAAGCGCCAAAAGCCCTGTACATAAACCAATGGGAAACAATCGCGCCAAACTTCCCTAACCAGTTGGTCACCTTAATTTCCGGAGCGAACAATTGACTAGAACCAGCCAGTACTTTATCCTGATCAACTTGGTAAGTGAAAAAATAAGAAACAAGAGCAACCAGCAAGTAGGCACCAGTTACCATCAAAATCAATCCACTAATTTTAACGAACCTTTCATCTTTAAGAATTGCCAGCGCATTTCCAAGGCGTTGCATTATTGAAGCCTTTTCCGACGAGTCAATTTCTGTTCTTTTCTCTTCCTTAGCTGCTCTGTTTTTGTTTCTTTTCTCTGTCGATTTTTTCGCCACCGGCTCCTCAATAGGGTGCACAACCTGTTCAGGTTCAAGCGGTGGCATTTCTGCAGAAGGTGTTCTAAATTTATTTTTCTTTTCTCCGGACATTCTCAACATTTTCGCTTCTGGTAGGCACCATCAGCCCAATGAATAAAAATAACCCTAAACACGTTGTCGTTCGTTGTTAGTGACTAATGGTTTTACACGGGTTCTTGTTAATGAAATTCCTTACTTTTATTGAGCTATGGGAACACCTTTTCGACCACTTTTCTGCCAGTTTGGACTATTTGTCTTACTGCTCCTTTTATCTATAAATACACAAGCCATTAATGACTCCGCTTGGGTTGCACAGAATTACAGCAAACAAGAGCAAATGGTGCCCATGCGCGATGGGGTTAAGCTTTTTACGGCGATTTATGCACCCAAAGACAATTCCAAAAAACACCCCTTATTACTCGTTCGAACCCCCTACTCCTGTGCCCCTTATGGAGACGATAAAATATCCCCGCGTCTCTGGAAAACATACTGGATTCGGTATTTGCAAGCCGGCTACATTTTAGTGATACAAGATGTTAGGGGCCGATACATGAGTGAGGGTGAATTTGAGGATGTTCGACCATTTATTGCTAATAAAAAAACAAAACAGGACATTGATGAAGCCAGTGACACCTATGATTTGATTGAATGGTTACTAAAAAACATTAAGGGCAACAATGGTCATGTTGGGGCATTTGGTATATCCTACCCAGGATTTTATGCCACCATGGCAGCCTTAAGTTACCATCCTGCGCTAAAGGCAGTAAGTCCACAAGCCCCTGTAACCGATTGGTACATGGGTGATGATTTCCACCACAACGGGGCTTTTGCATTATGCGACGGTTTTAGCTTTTATTCTTCATTTGGCCGTCCTCGTCCTGTTCCCACAACTACTTCAGCCCCTGGTTTCAATTATCCCGAAAAAGATCTTTATAGTTTTCATCTCAAGATGAATGCTTTGAGGAATTACCTCCCCTTTATGCAAGATGTGAAGTTTTGGAAGGATGTATATGCACATCCAGATTATGACAGTTGGTGGAAAAGTCGTGACGCTCGTCAAGCTTGTAACAATATCAAGGCAGCTTTATTAGTAACAGGTGGGACATTTGATGCTGAGGATTGTTATGGTGCGTGGAATTTATACAAAGCCATTGAAGGAAAAAATCCCACAATTAAGAACAATCTTGTCATGGGACCTTGGTTTCATGGTGGCTGGTCGAGAGGAGACGGTGCTTGTTTAGGCGCGGTGCGCTTTGGTTCAAAAACCTCTTTGTATTATCAAGATTTAGAATTCAATTTTTTCCAGTCTCATTTAAATGGTGAGGTTAAAAACGGGTTAGCAGAAGCGACAGTATTCTTCAGTGGGGAAAATCAATGGCGACAATTTGATACTTGGCCACCAAAACAAGCACAAACCATTCCGGCCTATTTCGGTCCGAATCAAACATTAAGCTTTGCTCCTCCAACTGCAGAAAAAAGTGCCAGTCGTTATACAAGTGACCCTTCCAAGCCCGTTCCTTTTCAAGATGGCATCATAACTGAAAGAACACGCGAATACATGACAGATGATCAGCGATTTGCCTCTAAACGTACTGATGTATTAGTATTTCAAACAGAACTACTCTCTGAGAATTTAACCTTGGGCGGCGAAGTAGAAGCTGAATTGATGGTACAATTAAGCACAACCGATGCGGACTTTATCGTTAAGATTATTGATGTGTTCCCAGATAATTTTTCGAATGACACCACGTGTTGTGCCTGCGTAAAAAAAGAGCCTGTAATGGGTGGCTATCAAATGTTAGTGCGTGGCGAGATTATGCGAGGACGGTATCGCAATGGATTTGATAAACCAACTGCATTCGTTCCAGGAACCCTAGAAAAAGTGCGTTTCAAATTGCCTGATGTAGCACACACCTTTCAAAAAGGTCATCGATTAATGATTCAGGTGCAGTCTACTTGGTTTCCATTGTTTGACAGAAATCCGCAGAAGTTTGTGAATATATACACCTGTGCTCCAGAAGACTTTGTATCCAGTGATATTAGTGTGTTTCACCAAAGAGGAGCTGCCTCTTGCATTTACCTGCCAGTGATTAAGTAGTGCAGGAGGTTCTAGTATATTTATTAGCAGCTGGAGCTGTGGCATTTCTTGCGAGGAAATTCTTCAAAAAGAAAAATCAAAAGCATTGCGATAATTGTTAGCCGATGAAATTATTTACTGCTTCACAAATTCGCGAACTTGACGCTAACACCTTAACCGAATTGCGCATTCCTTCTCATGAACTAATGGAGCGGGCAGCACAAGCCTTTACAAATCAACTTTTAAAGGAGTTTGAGTCAACCCAAGAATTTACCCTATTCTGTGGTATGGGCAACAATGGTGGAGACGCCCTCGCAATTGCGCGCCAGCTTAATGCCGCCGGTAAAATTATCAATGTTTACTCCGTTGAATATACTTCGAAGAGTTCTCCAGACCACGACTATATGTTTGACAAGCTCAAATCAGAAAGTCAAGTTGTACCAAAAAAAATTACCACTGCCAGCGAATGTCCATCTTTAACCGACGTTCACACTGTAATTATTGATGGACTAATCGGGACGGGTACCTCTCGACCATGCGAGGGGTTGCTCGCGGAAGTGATTCAAAAAATAAATCTTTTTAATGGTATAAAAGTCAGTATCGATATCCCCAGTGGTATGCCTGCTGACACCTTTAACACTGATTACCTAGCTGTACAAAGCACGGTGACCTATACCTTTCAATTTCCTAAACTAGCGTTCATGTTGCCTGTTGCAAGCAAACATGTTCCACGATTTGAAATTCTTGATATTGGCATCAGTCAACAAGCCATAACACGAACCCCTAGTCGTTTTTTCTACACCACTCCAAATGATCTCTTGCCGATATTGAAACACAGGGAGGCGGCATCACACAAGGGACAATTTGGACATGCCCAAATTATCGCAGGCAGTAAGGGGAAATCAGGAGCGGCCGTTATTGCAGCCCGCGCCTGTTTAAGAAGTGGTGCCGGCTTATTAACCGTAAGAACGACCCAAGACACAGCCACGGCATTAAATGCGGCTATACCAGAAGCAATGACCGAAATAGTTCAAGGTGATTTTGTAGACAACCTTGAAAAAAGCGAACGTTACAATGTGATAGGCGTTGGACCTGGATTAGGGGTGAACAATAGTACCAACCAATTATTACGACAATTATTAAACTATTATAGAGGGTCACTTGTGTTGGATGCAGATGCCATAACTCTTTTAGCAGACAATCCAACTTGGTACCACTACCTTCCACCTCATACCATACTCACTCCGCATGTTAAAGAATTTAGTCGATTAATAGGTGAAACACTTAACGAGCAGGAGCGGTTGATAGCTGCGAGTAACTTTGCTACAAAATATGCGGTCATTATGGTGCTAAAAGGCTTACACACTGCTATTGCAATGCCTGATGGCAATATTCACTTCAACAGCACTGGCAACGCTGGATTAGCCAAAGGAGGATCAGGCGATGCACTAACAGGAATCATCACTGGTTTACTAGCACGCGGTTATAATGCACCACAATCAGCCCTATTAGGAGTTTATTTGCATGGGCATGCAGCAGATATTCTAGCAGAAGAAACTAGTCAAGAGAGTATACTTGCAACTGATGTTACCGAAAAGATTCCCTATGCCTTCAAATCACTTGAATCATTCGGCTTATCAGATGGTTTAAAGTGATAATTAATTTGCAGAGGCGGTTGAGGCGGCGACTCTATTTCATCGCTCCAAGGTAATTCCTCAGATACATCATCATCGTCGTTCCAAATAAATTCAGGCTTTTGTGGACCTTCGTTTCTATAATTGAAAGCCACTAAAAGCCCTGCTATAGCGCCAAACAAATGTCCTTCCCAACTCATCCCTGGCATTAAGGGGAAAATGCCCCACATCATGCTTCCGTACATAAATACTACCAAGGCTGACACCACCATCAATGGTCGGTGTTTTCTGAAGACGCCACTAAAAAACAGAAATGTTGCCAACCCATAAATAAGCGTGCTTGCGCCAATGTGCCAGGTAGGACGCATAGCGTTACTACCCCCACCAATCCATAACCAAGTGCCGCTAATTAACCAAATCCAAAGAAAAACCGGCACTGCCAGTTTTCTATAAAAAAAATAGAGGAGGGTCCCCAAAATCAACAGTGGTGCACTGTTTGAGGTAATATGGGATAGATCGCCATGAATAAAAACAGAAGTGAAAATACCAGGTAAACCCTTGGTTGTTCTTGGTAAAACACCCCATTCAACCAAGTTGACATGATAAAAATTTGACAAAAGAAAAACGGCCCAAAGCACCGCTACAAACAACGTTGGTAACCAGGCATTTTCAATTAAATCCCAGATAACGTGGCGAGTAGCGGTGTTTTCAGGCCGCGAAGACATGTAGCAGATTTAGATAGTTCGACCAGGGTAAATAAGCAATGCTTTTTCCAAGCATTCCATGGCGTTCTTTAAATCCATTTTATTTAAAACATAGGCCAAGCGAACTTCGTTTTTGCCAGCACCAGGCGTTGAGTAGAATCCAGTTGCCGGTGCTAGCATAACTGTTTGATTATTGTATTCAAACGATTCTAGCAGCCATTGGCAGAATTTATCTGCGTCATCAATTGGTAATTTGGCGATGCAATAAAAAGCGCCACTTGGCATAGGGCAGAAAACACCTTCCATTTTGTTAAGTGATTCAACCAAGAAGTTACGTCGCGATACATATTCAGCCTTTACCTCAGTGAAATAAGCTGCAGGCGTATCAAGCGCCGCTTCAGCACCCAATTGACCATAACTAGGTGGACTCAATCGCGCTTGAGCAAACTTCATAGCAGCCGCCATTAAGTTCTTGTTGCGTGAAATCATTGCCCCAATGCGAGCACCACAGGCACTGTAGCGTTTGCTGATAGAATCAAGCAGAACCACATTTTCATCAATGCCATCGAGGTGCATAACGCTCACATAGGACTTACCATCATAGCAAAACTCACGGTATACCTCATCACTTAGTAAAAAGAGGTCGTGTTTTTTAACCAAATCGCGTAAAGCCAGAATTTCCTCTTTGGTATATAAGTAGCCTGTTGGGTTGCCTGGATTACAGATCATGATACCCCTAGTTTTAGGCGTAATCACCTTTTCAAAATCTTCAATAGCTGGTAGAGCGAAACCATTTTCAATATAACTTCTAACAGGCACTACAGTAACATCAGCTGCTCTGCTGAAGCCATTGTAGTTAGCGTAGAAAGGCTCGGGAATAATAATTTCGTCGCCGGGATTGAAACACGTAAGCATAGCAATTTCTATCGCTTCACTTCCACCACAAGTAATGATGATGTCAGAGTAATCGATATTGATGCCATACGAAGCGTAATATCCGCACAGTTTTCGGCGATACGATTCATTACCTGCACTGTGGCTGTATTCCACAATTTTCATATCTGCCTTTTGAATCGCGCTTCTGAATGATTCAGGCGTTTCGATATCAGGCTGACCGATATTGAGGTGATAAATTTTACGACCCTTTTTCTTGGCAGTTTCTGCAAACGGCACCAGTTTTCTGATAGGAGAAGCTGGCATAGCAGCCGCTTTTTCTGAAAGATGTGGCATACTTAACTAGTAATTGAGCAACAAATATACTATGTAAGAGATTTGTCTGTACTTAATTAAAAACTACTTTTTCCAAACGATTTTTTCTTTCCAGAGCGATCTCTTTCTCTAAAGCCTCCGCCACTTTGAGAGCGGTTGCGTTTAAAATCACCCTCTTTACGGGTGCGGCGTTCGCCATCACCAGAAAACTCTTTACGTTCTCTTCCACCCTTTTTACCAGAACCGCCACCTGAAGATTCGCGCATTTTTTTCTGGCTAAGTTCGAGTTCCAATTTACGGCCGTTAAATTCGATGTTTTCCTTTGTTAAGTTCAAGAAATTATCGGTAAAACGAGTTTCTGTTTCAAAGAATGAGAAGCTGTTTTTGATATCTACATTAAACACCATACGTTGGTGTAACTTAGTAAGATCACACAAGAAATCGCGCATGGAGTGCAAATTGAAACCATCGAGTCGACCCATGTTAAGGAAGAAGCGACTTGTTCTATGTTTGCCGAATGCACCGTCTACACCATTGCTGATATTCAGATCCGGTGCATTGTTGTAGTAATCATGGAAGCGATTAAATTCTTCACTCACCACTTTTTTGATTAATTCTTCCTTGCTCAAGTCTTTCAACTCATCATAAATAGCTGGCAAGAACGATTCAATTTCTTCATCGCGCACTTCCACTTGGTTGATTTTATGTACCAAGTTAAACAGTTGTTTTTCGCAAACCTCTAAACCATTAGGAACATTGCGTTTATCAAAATTACGTTTGATAATCCGTTCAATATCCTTGATTTTAGATTGGTCTTTCGGCGTAACAATGGTTATTGCGATACCTGATTTTCCAGCCCGTGCAGTACGACCTGTGCGGTGTGTATATATTTCAACGTCTTCAGGTAAATTATAATTGATAACGTGCGTTACATCGTTCACATCAATTCCACGAGCAGCAACGTCAGTAGCTACGAGCATTTGAAGAGTACGGCTGCGGAAACGGCGCATAACGAAATCACGTTGACTTTGTGAAAGATCACCGTGTAACGCATCTGCATTATAACCATCCTTAATAAGTAAATCTGCCACCTCTTGTGTTTCAGCTTTTGTACGACAGAAAACAATGCCAAAAATATCCGGATAATAATCAGCCACACGCTTCAAAGCAGCGTAACGATCACGGGAGTGAACTGTATAATAAATGTGTTCAAGATTTTCAGCCCCTTCGTTTTTTCTACCAGCAGTCAGCTCCATAGGATTGTGCATGTAGTTTTTAGCGATACGCTCTACTTCACGCGGCATGGTAGCACTGAACAACCATACATTTTTCTCAGAAGGTGTTTCAGAAAGAATAACATCTAAATCTTCTTTGAAGCCCATGTTAAGCATTTCATCCGCTTCATCGAGGACCACAATTTTGATGGTTTGTAGTTTTACCACACCCCGTTCAATCATATCGATCAGTCGTCCCGGAGTTGCAGCAATTACATGCACTCCTTTACGAATATCCCTTGCTTGATTTTCGAGAGAAGCTCCCCCATAAATAGCGCAAATAGAAAAACCAGGCATGTACTTGCCAAAATTTCTTAGATCATTGGTGATTTGCACACATAATTCACGCGTAGGTGCGAGCACGAGGACTTGCACTTGGCGATTATTAAGATCAATTTTAGAAAGCGCAGGTAAACCAAAGGCAGCCGTTTTTCCGGTACCGGTTTGTGCGAGGGCAACTAAATCCGCCTTTTGCTGACTAAGCGCAGGAATTGTTTGTTGTTGAATGGGTGTTGGTGTTTCGAATCCGAGATCAGAAACAGCACGGAGTAGGTCTTTGTTAAGACCAATTTCTTGAAATGTCATTTGTTGTTTTTAATAAAGCCATTAAAGCTGAACCTCGCTTTAATGTTTTTGACCTTAAAACCTTAACTGAAGGCGAGATTGTACTTTCGACGGCGCAAAGATACGCATTATATTTTAAATCACCACAATAGCGCTTTTTTGACCTATGCAACCAAACAGTATCTTTGTAAACTGATTATGAACCATTATTACGCGGTTATCATGGCGGGCGGGGTTGGAACCCGGTTTTGGCCGATGAGTACTACCCAGCACCCCAAGCAATTTTTAGATGTGATGGGTACGGGACGGACCTTGTTGCAACAGACTTTTGACCGGATGATAAAAATTTGTCCGATTGACCAGATATACGTGGTCACAAGCACTAGTTATGAAGCCTTGGTAAAGCAGCAGCTACCAGAAATACCGTCTGAGAACATTCTTTCTGAACCTTCAAGAAAAAACACAGCACCATGTGTTGCCTACGCGTCCTACAAGATACACAAGAAAGACCCAAAAGCGATAACAGTAGTCGCCCCTAGCGATCATTTAGTGAAAAAAGAGGACGTATTTGTCAAGGCCATCAACGCCTGTTTTCATAAAGCTGAAACTCAAAACTGTTTGATTACGCTTGGAATAAAGCCAACGCGTCCAGATACCGGTTACGGCTACATCCAATTTATCCCCAGTGATCAAAAGGAAAAAGACAAGCGCATACATAAGGTGAAGACGTTTACGGAGAAGCCCAATTTAGAAATGGCCACTTTTTTTATGGAGAGCGGTGATTTCTTGTGGAATTCGGGCATTTTCATTTGGAGCACTGCCAGCATTATTGAAGCTTTAGAAACGCATGACCCCGAATTAGCCAACCTCTTTAAAGAAGGATGGGAGGCATACAATACCAAGGAAGAACAGGCTTATATCAATGAAGTTTATAGCCGCTGTAAGAATATCTCTATTGACTACAGTGTAATGGAAAAGGCTAGCAATGTGTTTGTACGATCAAGCATTTTCGGCTGGAGCGATTTAGGAACATGGGGTAGCTTGTATACACATATAGACAAGGATGAAAATAAAAACGCCCTTGTCGGGAAGAATATTATCAGTTACGATTGCCATAATTGCATTGTACATGTACCGAAAGAAAAACTGGTGGTCTTGCAAGGACTAGAGGATTATATTGTTGTTGAAAGTGAGGGTATTCTCATGATTTGTAAAAAGCAGGACGAACAGCAAATAAGAAACTTTGTCAATGATGTTAAGGTCAAAAAAGGCGAAAGATTCGTTTGATTCTTTATATTTGTTTAACAAATCCAAATACAATACCCATTAACGCGGCACAAAGGTTGAAAAAGGCCATTAAAAATAAGAACGAATGAAAATAACAAAACTATTAGCCATTTTATTTATCCTGTTTTCGGCAGGAATGACAGCACAAGAAAAAATTAACCTCGTTATCTTTTCAGAAGATGGAGATGCCTTTTACGCTTATGTAAACGGTGTACGTCAGAATGATAAGTACGAGACCAACGTGAAGGTGACAGGTGTTTCTCCCAATGTTAGTCTGCGTATTGAGTTTGAAAACAAAGCTTATCCACAGCTCAAAAAATCAAGTTATTACGAGCCTGGAATGGAGCACACTGTGCGCATTAAACGCGATGTAAAACAAGTTGTAAAATTGACCTACTTCGGTCAAACTTCTCTCGCTGAGAGTCAAAACACCGGGGCAACAACCATTGCTTATCATGCAGCTGAAAATCCTGTGAATACAGCTCCAGCAAGCAATTCCACTTCACAACCAAACCAAACGAATACCAATGGATACAACTCCAACGTTAGTGTTGGCGGTACGACTGTTACTTCCACCACAACCACTACCACCGGAAATGACAATGTGAACATGAACATTAACATGGGTGGGATTGGCATTAACATGAATGTTAACACAAACATGCCAGTAACCCACCAGCAAACCATTACCTCTACTACTGTATCATCGAGAGGTAGTGCCACTTTGAGTGAAGGCAATGGCTCTTCGACCATTCAAAACAACAATCAGGTAGCAGCAGCATCGAACAACAACGTGAAAGCAGGATGTACTGTGGCCATGAATTCAGCCAGCTTCAGCAAAATGAAGCAAAATGTTGAAGCAAAACCTTTCTCAGACACCAAGATGAGTACTGCTAAAATTGCAACAAAAAACGCTTGTTTATCGGTTAACCAAATCAAGGAAATTTGTCAATTGTTCTCTATGGATGAAGACAAGTTAGCCTATGCCAAGTACGCCTATGATTATTGCGTCGACAAATCCACCTACTACGAAGTTAGTGAGGTTTTCTCTTTCAGTTCGACTACTGACGAATTCAATAAATTCCTAGAAAAATAGCATTAAAAAGCTGGGTCCTCACGAATCCAGCTTTTTTTATACTTTCACCAAAACATTCATCCCAAAAAAAAACGTTTATGCATTTTAATCCTTTAGCCCTCCTACTCGCTTCTATTGTCCCGATGTTAATTGGTGCCATTTGGTACAACCCAAAATTAGGGTTTGGCACCGCTTGGATGAAGGCCGCCGGTGTTGCAATGGACGGTCCCCGTCACAAAATGGCGATAGTTTTTGGCATTACCTGGGTTTGTTCGTTAATGCTCGCATTTGCCTTATTACCAATCGTTGCCCATCAATTTGGTGTGGCCAGTTTGCTAACAGTTCAGCCTGACTTTAAGACCACAGGGTCTGTTTCTTCTGAATTATATAACCGAATTATGGAGCTCTACGGCAATGATTACCGCACGTTTAAGCACGGTGCGTTACATGGCACCATAACTGGTTTTTTCCTTGCCACCCCTATCCTCACCATCAATGCTTTATTTGAAACGAAGGGTTTTAAATACATTGCCATAAATGCTGGTTTTTGGATACTTTGTTGTTGCCTCATGGGTGCCATCATGTGCGGATTAACCTGAGCACATTCTTTTTTGTAGTTCATATTTTTTTCCTATTATTGTGCCGAATTAGAAAACAGCAATTCCTTGTTGTTTCACAATCACCACAATTTTTAGATTTTAAGTTTCTGAACACGCATTAATTTATTGCATTCCATGTTTGAAGTAAACGACCTCAGCACGAGGCCTCTCCCTGTTTTAAAAGATATTGCCAAAGCATTTGACATCGACTCAAAAGGTCTCTCTCGTGGAGAGATGATTTTAAAAATCGTAGATGCACAGCAAGCGAATCCCGCGCTTGCAAGTGAAGTGGTTCAAAAATTCACGCGTAAAGCGCGTGCTGAAAAACCAGTTAAGCCCGAGGTTCCAGCAGAAAGAGATACTGACAATTCAAAAGGTAAGCGCCCACGCCGTGTGCGTTTGGAGCCGATGAATGAAGAGGCAGTAACTGAATCGGTGAATGCACCTGCTGAAGAAGAAGCTGTGCCGGCTCCTGCACCAGTTGACAATACACCCGAAGTAGCAGAAGCACCAGCAGAGACCACTTCACCAGAACCTGTATCACAACCAGAACCCACACGATCAGAGCCAGAGCAAAAAAAACCTGAGAAAGTTTACTATAATTTCGATAATATCGTTTTTGTGACCGGTGTACTTGAAGTCATGCCTGATGGTTATGGCTTCTTAAGAAGTTCTGATTACGACTATTTGAATTCACCAGATGACGTTTACGTATCGCAATCCCAAATTAAATTATTTGGTCTCAAAGCGGGCGATGTTGTAAAAGGTGGCGTTCGTCCACCAAAGGAAGGTGAAAAATATTTCCCGTTGATAAAGGTTGATCAAATTAATGGTCGTGATCCATCGTTCGTGAGGGACCGCGTTATTTTTGATTACCTCACGCCGCTCTTTCCATATGAAAAAATCAAGTTAACCGGGCATCCACAGGAAAACATGAGCACTCGGGTAATGGACTTGTTTTCTCCAATAGGTAAGGGACAACGCGGACTCATTGTAGCACAACCTAAAACTGGTAAAACCGTTTTATTGAAGGATGTTGCCAATGCCATTGCTTACAATCATCCGGAAATTTACCTCATCATTTTATTGATTGACGAACGTCCAGAAGAGGTAACAGATATGGCACGCAGCGTAAAAGCTGAAGTCATTTCAAGTACGTTTGATGAACCAGCTGAAAAGCACGTGAAGATTGCCAACATCGTTTTAGAAAAAGCGAAACGCATGGTTGAGTGCGGGCACGATGTAGTGATTCTACTTGATAGTATCACCCGTTTAGCACGTGCCTACAACACGGTATCGCCTGCTAGCGGAAAGGTACTCACCGGTGGTGTAGATGCCAATGCTTTACACAAACCAAAGCGGTTTTTTGGTGCGGCCCGTAAAGTAGAAAATGGTGGTTCACTGACTATACTAGCGACTGCACTTACAGAAACTGGCTCCAAAATGGATGAAGTTATTTTCGAAGAGTTTAAAGGAACTGGTAATATGGAGTTACAGTTGGATCGCAAATTATCGAACCGCCGTATCTATCCAGCTATTGACTTATTAGCCTCTTCTACCCGTAGAGATGATTTATTGGTAGATAAAGAAACCTTGAGTCGTTTGTGGGTATTAAGAAAACACCTTGGTGATATGAATCCGCAAGAGGCCATGGAATTTTTGTTAGACCGTTTGCGTCGTTCGCAAACCAATGAAGAGTTTTTAATTTCAATGAACGGGTAATGCATAAGCGCGCACTAATATTTGCCTTGGTATATTCCCTACTTGTTATTGGGTTTAAACTGTTTTTGCAATACGGACATTATTATACCACCACTTTTGGTTTTGTTTTTTCTCACATCACGTCGGTACTTTTCATCGTTCCTTTTATAATTGTCTTACTTGTAACTGTTAAGCAGAAGGAGTTTGACGGTGTAATTGGCGGCCGTGAAGCGATGCGTATAGGTTTGACAATGGTGGCTGTTTCGGCTGTGTTAATTACCCTTTACAACTATTTTGAGATCAGTCAATTTGGAAAGGAAATGGCAGAAGCCTACTACAATGGCGATCGATTTAAGTTGCTATTGGTTAAAAAAGTACCTGATGTTACGAAGCATGCGGGAATAATTGCCGAGAACATCAAATTAACCACTGAAGAAAACACGCCGTTTATTTCTGCTACAGTTAAGTTACTTCCACTGATTTTTATTGGAAGTAGCAGTGCCTTCATTACTTCGGTTTTTGTTAAACGCGGGAAATAATCACTTCCTAAAAATTTTCCGCAACCAACCAGACTTCCCTATTCCACTCATTTCTGAAGGGGGACAAACATCCACTGGTCGTCCCTGTGGTTTGCACGCTGGATTGCGAAATAAAGTAATAGCTAAGGAGGCATAAATGCCAATACCCTTTGTATTAACCTTTACAACATAAGGAATAGCATTTTCGATTCCGAGAGAAAAGCTTCTGTACCTGAATCCGAGATGTAATTGAGGATAGATGTACCGTTGAAAAACAACAGCAGCTGCCACTTCGTACTGGCGCCGTTCGTAGCGGGCATTTAAGAAAAACAGGGAAGGTGCTTGGACCCCATTCCATGCGCCTGGCATTAAGTTGACAAACGCAGCAGCGCCTGCGTACAAACCGGCCCCAAAATTATAATCACCATGCATCACTAACGAGGCGGGCAACGATGATCGAACCTTTACTCCTGAAAACGTTTGAATAGCCGAATTAACAGTCGCAGCCGAATCAATCAATGGGCCACGGTCGGTTTGAAAACTACCATTACCTGAAAGGGTCCACATTTCTGCATTCTTAAACGAAATAAAACCAAGATCACGAATTGCTATGCCTACTCTGTATTTATAATCAACAAAACGGCAATTGGAAACTTTAGAATGCGCGTAATAACTCCCTGCATCCTTCATCATTTCACGGTACACCACGCCAATATCTGCACCAAATCCCTTTCCTGAACCCAAGGCAAATGGTGTATAATACAACTGTCCGTCTAAATCATCCACTACTAAATTCGTGGTGGTGTACTCACCTTTGAGTTTACGCAACAACATATCGGCCATGTAGGCACCTCGCAAATAACGCAGTGAGGCACCTACAGATATTACCCGTGTACGTTCTTTGTACACCATATAACTTCCATTTACCCCGTATTCTGTCCACCCCATCGACGATACCCCTGCTCGTTTAATGTTTTGATACCCTTCAGGCGGACCAACGGGTTGTTGATCGACCAAGAATTTTGCGAGGTCGGATGGAATACGACTTACATTACCAACGACCCGCGCCCGTGTAATTATACCAAAACCATAATTATCGTGACTCAAATAAAAGGAGGGTCCGTTTAAAGTTGCCGATGCGTACAAGCTTCGTTTAAGTTGCCCTGTTAATTGTTCGACTGTTAGATTATTGGCCAGTTTAGCCGCAGAGGCAACGCTGAATTTTGGCAGATAAAACAAATTCGTGAAGGCATTTGCGCCGATTCCTACCAGCTGCAATTGCGCGAAAGCCCGCGAGTCGGCAGTTAATGCTGGATTAAGATAAACTGCTGCCGAAGGATAGTAATTACTAAAAGCGATACCTGCATTTTCCTGCGCCAAAAATCCATTAGAAGTTGTAATAATAAACAGGAGTACACATAAACAATCCTTTATGATTTTCTTCATTATCTAAACAAACTAATTCGGCCATTACGGACCATTTTTTTATCGGTACCCTTTTCAATGGTTTCAATGCGGTAGATATAGATGTCATCTGGACACCAATTACCCTTGTAGCGTCCATCCCATTTGGCATTAATTGAATTGCCAATAAATACCACATTTCCCCAACGGTCAG
>JACCDS010542823.1_pt1 | contig 32300 bp, 33 predicted proteins | sample 7446441 | NCBI WGS metagenome assembly JACCDS01 (sample SAMN15323445, study PRJNA562643) | freshwater metagenome | isolation source: river surface water | place: USA:Blue River Watershed | collected 2017-08-17
GCCTTCCAACTCGCGCCATCGGTGTCGCCCGGCCGCCGGATCTGGCAACGTTTCCGCCAGAGCCGGCGCGGCTACTGGAGCCTGCTGATCTTCGTCGTGCTGTTCGTCATGAGCCTGTTTGCCGAATGCCTGTCGAATGACCGGCCGCTGGTCGCGCGCTATGACGGCCAGCTGGTGTTCCCCATCGTGCGCGACTATTCGGAAAAGGATTTCGGCGGCGACTTCGATTCGCCGGCCGATTATCTCGACCCGTTCATCCGGCAGCAGTTCAGCAAGGAAGGCAATTGGGCGGTCTATCCGATCAATCATTACCGTTATGACACGCTGAACTATTTCGCGACGTCGCCCAACCCGGCGCCGCCGTCGGCCGACAACTGGCTCGGCACCGACGACCGCGGCCGCGACGTGGTCGCACGTCTGCTGTACGGCTTCCGCGTGTCGATCCTGTTCGGCCTGGCGCTGACCCTCACCGGCGTGGTGCTCGGCGTGCTGGCCGGCGCAATTCAGGGCTATTTTGCCGGCCGGACCGACCTGCTGTTCCAGCGCGTCATGGAGATCTGGGGTTCGATGCCGGAGCTCTACCTGCTGATCATTTTCGCGTCCATTTTCGAGCCGAGCATCTTGCTGCTGCTGGTGCTGCTGTCGCTGTTCGGCTGGATGGGACTGTCCGATTATGTGCGCGCCGACTTCCTGCGCAACCGCAATCTCGACTATGTGCAGGCCGCGCGCGCGCTCGGTCTGTCGAACGGGCAGATCATCTGGCGCCATGTGCTGCCGAACAGCCTGACGCCGGTGGTCACCTTCCTGCCGTTCCGCATGAGTGCTTCCATCCTTGCATTGACCAGCCTCGACTTCCTCGGCCTCGGCGTGCCGCCGTCGACGCCCAGACTTGGCGAACTGCTCGCGCAGGGCAAGAACAATCTCGATGCATGGTGGATCGCGCTGTCGACCTTCCTGGTGCTGACCATCACGCTGCTGCTGCTGACCAATATCGGCGACGCGCTGCGCAACTCGCTCGACGTGCGGAGGAAGGCATGACGCTATTGTCCGTGCAAGACCTGTCGGTGCGCTTCAGCGACGCGACCGTGGTCGACAAGGTCAGCTTCGAGATCGCGGCCGGCGAAAAATTTGCGCTGGTCGGCGAGTCCGGTTCCGGCAAGACCGTCAGCGCATTGCAGTTGATGGGCATGACGCCGGACGCGAACGCCAGCGGCAGCGTGCTGTTCGAGGGGCGACAGATCCTGACGATGTCGGATGCGCAGCTGCGTGCGCTGCGCGGCAAGGACATCGCGATGATCTTCCAGGAACCGATGACGGCACTGAACCCGCTGTTCACTATCGGCAACCAGATCGCCGAAGTGCTGATGCTGCACGAGGGCCTGAACGCGCGCGCCGCCGCGCTGCGCGCGGTCGAGCTGCTGGACAAGACCGGCATACCGGAGCCGGCGCGGCGCGCGCTGTCGTACCCGCACCAGTTGTCGGGCGGACAGCGGCAGCGCGCGATGATCGCGATGGCGCTCGCCTGCAAGCCGAAACTGCTGATTGCGGATGAGCCGACCACCGCGCTCGACGTCACCATACAGGTACAGATCCTCGAACTGCTGAACCAGTTGCAGCGCGACGAGGGAATGGCGGTGCTGATGATCACGCACGACCTGAACCTCGTGAAGAGTTTCGCCGACCGCGTCGGCGTGATGCAGCAGGGCCGGCTGATCGAGACGGCGGATACCGCAACCCTGTTCTCCGCGCCGCGCGAAGACTACACGCAGCGTCTGTTGGCCAGTCATGCGAAGCGCATGGTGGCCGACGAGGTCACTCACCCGCAGCCGCTGCTGGAGGCGAAGGACGTGCGCTGCCGCTTCTTCATCCGGCAGGGCTGGTTCAGGCAGCGCGAGTTCGTCGCCGTGGACAAGCTCGACCTGAGCCTTGCGCGCGGCGAGACGCTGAGCATCGTCGGTGAATCCGGATCGGGCAAATCGACGCTGGGCATGGCCTTGCTGCGACTGTCGGTGGCGCAGACCGATGGCACGGTCCGTTTCGACGGTCATGCGATCAGCGACATGGACTCGGCGCAGCTGCGGCCGCTGCGCGCAAAGATGCAGGTGGTATTTCAGGATCCGTTCGCGTCGCTGTCGCCGCGCCGCACGGTCGAGCAGATCGTGGTCGAGGGACTGGCGCTGCACCAGCCACAGCTGGGCCGCGCCGAGTTGCGCGATGCGGTGGCCGAGGCGCTGACCGAAGTCGGGCTGGCGCCGGCCATGATGTCGCGCTACCCGCATGAATTTTCCGGCGGCCAGCGGCAGCGGATTGCGATCGCGCGTGCGCTGGTGCTGAAGCCGGCGCTGATCCTGCTTGATGAGCCGACTTCATCGCTCGATGTGTCGGTGCAGTATCAGGTGCTGGAGCTGCTGGCGCGGTTGCAGCAGAAGCATGGGATTGCTTATCTGTTCATCAGCCACGATCTTGCGGTGATACGCGCCATGGCGCACCGCGTGATCGTGATGAAGGATGGCAAAGTCGTAGAGAGCGGCAGGACGGCCGAGGTATTGTCGTCGCCGCGCGAGGCTTATACGCAGCGATTGCTGGCGGCGGCTAATTTTTCGGTCGCGGCTTGAGGGGGCGTTGGTGGGTTTCGCTTTGGCGCTACCCACCGCCATCACTCACCGCGCTTGCGATGCCGGGGCTCGACCTTCTTCACGACGCGACGCTCTGATTTTTCCGCCTTCGCGACGGCCTGCTTGCCCCTGGCCTTCTTGGCTGCCTTCACCTGCAGATTCAGCTCCTGACCGGGTTTCAGCTTGTCGTTCTTCAGGTCATTCCAGTCGCGCACGTCGGCCGCACTGACCTTGTAACGCGCCGTAATGCTGGCCATCGTGTCGCGCTTGCCGACCCTGACCTTGATCTTCCGACGCGGCGGCTCGTCTGGCGCCACCGCCAGCGTCGCATTGTCCGCGATCTCCTGAGCGATGTCCTTGTTCGAATCGGCCGCCGGTTTAGGCACCAGCACCACGGAACCTGCGGTCGGGTGCATGTTCGGCGGGATGGCGTTTGCCTCGCGGATGACTTGCGGCGTGGTCTTGAATTTCGCGGCGATGGTCTCGATGCGCTCACGCGCCGCGGTCACCTTGTGCGCGGTCCAGCTCGATAGCGACTGTGTCCACTTCGACAGGTTTTCCTTGAACTTCTCTGCGTTCAGCTGCGGCAGCAGGATGCGCGTGTTCGGGCTGCCGGTGATCACCGGCTTGTTGAATTGCGGGTTCAGCGCCTTGAATTCTTCCATCGGCAGCTCGGCCAGCTGTGCCGCCAGCTTCACGTCGATATCGCGCGTCTTGTTGACTGATACGAAGTAAGGCTGGTTCTCGACCACCGGCAGCGTGATCCCGTACTGCCCCGGCGCAGCAATGATGTTCTTCACCGCCTGCAGCTTCGGGTAATAGTTACGGGTCTCGGCCGGCATGAAGGCCGACAGGCTGTTGAAGTCGATGTCACGCCCGGCCGCTTGCGCCTTCACGATCGCGCGCGACACCGAGCCTTCACCCCAGTTGTATGCGGCCAGCGCCAGCTGCCAGTCGCCGAACATGCCATACAGTCTTTGCAGATAGGTCAGCGCCGCGTTGGTCGAGGCGAGTACGTCGCGTCGCTCGTCACGGAAGATGTTCTGCTTCAGGTTGTAGTCGCGGCCCGTGCTCGGGATGAACTGCCACATGCCGGCAGCTTTCGCGCTGGAATACGCCTGCGGATTGAACGCTGATTCGATGAAAGGCAGCAGCGCAAGTTCCATCGGCATGTTGCGCTTTTCGAGTTCCTGCACTACATGGAACAGGTAGCGCGACGCGCGCTGCGTGGTGCGCTGCATGTAGTCGGGACGCGAGCTGTACCAGGTCACGTGCGTGGCCACCAGCGGATTGTTCAGGTCCGGAATCGCGAAGCCCTTGCGTATACGTTCCCACAAGTCGACGTTGCTGACCACAAGTTCGTCGAACTTTGCATCGAATTCGGCCGGCCCCAGATGCGGTGCATCCGTAAGCTTTGCGTCACGCGGCTCGGCCGGACCGGTCGAGGCGTCGATGCTCAGGTCGTTTGCGTGGGCTGGGGAAAGCGTCAGGCTGGCAAGTAGCGCGATGAATGCCAGCCGATGGAGTCTGGATTGCTGCATTGGCCTGTTCGGCGCACATCAGGCGGGGAAATTGCCGTACGTGCAAATTGAGTTCGCGCAAGTGTAAGTAAGAGCACGAAAGGCCGTCAAGGAAAATTACAGGAAGATATTTGTTAGTTGGCAGATGTTTGCCAAGGATAAAAGCAATTTCGACATGATTCAGCCGCGATAGCTGTTTTTCCACTCACGCAGCGCAGCAAACGCCGCGACCGGATCGTTGCCGCTCAGCCGGCCTTCCGCCTGCAGCGTATGCAGCACGCCCGTTTCGGCGTTGCGCAGGAAGGGGTTGGTCTGTCGTTCGACGCCTATGGTCGATGGCACGGTTGCTTCGCCGCGCGAGCGCCGGTGCTCTTCGTGCGCGAGCCGCGCGGCAACGGCGGGGTTGCCCGGTTCGGCCGCCAGCGCGAAACGCAGGTTGGAGACCGTGTATTCATGCGCGCAATAGACTTTCGTGTCGTCCGGCAGTGCCGCCAGTTTCGCGAGCGAGGCCGTCATTTGCGCCGGCGTGCCTTCGAACAGGCGGCCGCATCCGCCGGCGAACAGTGTATCGCCGCAGAACAGCCAGCGCTGGTCGGCGGTGACATACGCGATATGACCGGCGGTGTGGCCCGGAACGTCAATGACCGACAGGCTGAGGCCCAGCGCAGGCAGTTGCACGCTGTCGCCTTCCGTCAGCGGATGCGACAGGCCGGCAATTTTCTCGCGTGCAGGCCCGTAGACCGGCACCGGCCAGCGGGCCAGCAGCGCTGGCACGCCGCCCGCATGGTCGCCGTGGTGGTGAGTGAGTAGAATAGCGTCCAGTTTCAGGTTCAGAGACGCCAGCGCCGCCTCGACAGGAGCGGCATCGCCGGGGTCCACGACCGCCGCATGCTGCTGATCATGGATCAGCCACAGGTAGTTGTCGGCAAACGCCGGGATCGCAGTGACTTGCAGGGACGGTTTCGCTGACATGAGCATGGACCAAGACGTTTCGGACAAATCGATTATATCGCTCGACCCCTGGTTCGATACGCCGGCCGGTGCGTACGCGCGCGCGTGGGAACAAGCGCGGCTCGACGAGTTGACGGCCGACATCTTCGGTTTCAATGCCGTGCAGGTCGGACTGCCCCGCCTTGATGCGCTGGCAGCAAACAGGATGCCAAACCGCTGGGTCACCGAGTCAACCCTGCCGCAAGCGAGCGGCGAGCGGCAGATCGTGGTCGTGCATGATTTCACCGAGCTGCCGTTCGCGACGCAAAGCCTGGATCTGGTCGTGCTGCCGCATGTGCTCGAATTTTCAGCCGAGCCGCATCAGGTGCTGCGCGAAGTCGAGCGTGTGCTGATTCCCGAGGGGCAGGTGATTGTTTGCGGCTTCAACCCGATCAGCATGTGGGGCGCGCGGCAGGCGGCCGGCCGCATGACCGGTGCGCACTTCCTGCCCTTGCATGGTGAATTCATCAGCGTGCCGCGGCTGAAGGACTGGCTGAAGCTGCTGAACATGGAAATCAATCGCGGCCACTTCGGCTGTTACGCGCCGCCGTGCGAGACGGACAAATGGCTGCAGCGGTTTGCCTTCCTTGAAAAGGCAGGCAACCGCTGGTGGCCTTATCTGGGCGCGCTGTACATCGTGCAGGCGATCAAGCGCGTGAAAGGCATGCGCCTGGTCGGCCCGGCGTGGGAAAGAAAGCGGGCGGTCGTGCCCGGCGCGGTGCCGGTGACGAACCGCATGAAAGGCCAACAGGAAACGAATGGATAAGGTAGAGATTTTCACCGACGGCGCATGCAAGGGTAATCCCGGTCCCGGTGGCTGGGGTGCATGGATGATCGCGGGTGGCATGGACGAGTGGAAGGCAGCAGGCCGTCCGGTATCAAAAACCAAGGAATTGTGCGGCGGCGAGCGCGACACCACGAATAACCGCATGGAGTTGCAGGCAGTGATCGAGGCGCTGAATGCGCTCAAGCGTCCGTGCGAACTGATCGTGCATACCGACAGCCAGTATGTTCACAAGGGGATCAGCGAGTGGCTGGCCGGCTGGAAGGCGAGAGGCTGGAAAACTGCGAGCAAGGCGCCGGTGAAGAACGTCGACCTGTGGCAGGCGCTGGACGAGGCGCGGCTGCGGCACACGATAGAATGGCGCTGGATCAAGGGCCATGCGGGCCATGAAGGCAACGAGAAAGCCGACGAGCTTGCCAATCGTGGCGTGGATTTCGCGTTGCGCGGTTCACGCGCGGCCTGAGCATCAAGATTACCGGAACAGATTCATGCGACAAATCATCCTCGATACCGAGACCACCGGACTGAACGCGAAGAGCGGCGACCGCATCATTGAGGTCGGCTGCGTCGAGATGGTGAACCGCCGGCTGACCGGCAACAACTTCCATTACTACCTCAATCCCGAGCGCGACTCCGATCCGGGCGCGCTGGCGGTACACGGGCTGACGACCGAATTTTTGAGCGACAAGCCGAAGTTTGCGGAGATCGTGAACGAGCTGTGCGAATTCGTGCGCGACGCCGAGATCATCATTCATAACGCGCCGTTCGACATTGGCTTCCTGGACGCGGAGCTGGAGCGGTCGGGCAGGCCAAAGTTCGCCGACCATGTGCACTCCGTCACCGATACGCTGGTGCGGGCGAAGGAGCTGTTCCCGGGCAAACGCAATTCCCTCGATGCGCTGTGCGAGCGTTATGGCGTGTCGAACGCGCATCGCACGCTGCACGGCGCGCTGCTGGATTCCGAGCTACTGGCCGAGGTCTATCTGGCCATGACGCGCGGGTAGGACAGCCTGACGATGGATCTGCAGGTCGATGCCGATGGCAGCGGTTCCGGCGGTTCGGGGGCGGCGCTGGCCGAGATTCTGGTGCTGGCGCCGACCGACGAAGAGCTGGCCGAGCATGCGGCGCTGTTGCAGGGGCTGGACAAGGATGCGAAGGGCGCTTGCGTGTGGCGGCAGCTGGAAGCCAGCCAGTAGAGTTGATGATGTTGCCGGACTGTGACATAATCCCGCTTCTTTCGGGGAGGTTAGCTCAGGGGTAGAGCGATCGCCTCACACGCGATAGGTCGCTGGTTCGAAACCAGCACTTCCCACCTCCGAATGTAAAAAGCCGACCAGCGATGGTCGGCTTTTTGTTTTGGCTTTCGTGGTCGCCGGATTCAGCGGGACGCGGTTGAGTGGCGAGTCGGCTCGAGCTTGGTCGTATCCAGCCCCAGGCCTTGCAATCTTTCAATCAGCGCCTTGTAGCGCTCGGCATCCACCTGCGGCGTGCGCGACAGTATCCACAGATACTCGCGCTTCGGTTCGCTGACGGCCACCAGCTGGTACGAAGGATCGAGGTCCACCACCCAGTAGTCGCCCCACACGAGAGGCAGGAAGGATAGCCAGCTCGGTGCGAACCTGACCTTCAATTTCGCAGATGTCGGGCCGCCGATCTGCCGTGCAAGTCCCAGCGCTTCCGCCATCTCTCCATCCGCTTTCCGGCAGCGGTTGCTTACGCTCAGGCGTTGTCCGTCGACCAGCTGGTAGTCGGCCGCGGTGTCGCTCACGCATTGCTTCTGGAACCAGTTCGGGAATTTCGCGATCTCGTACCAGCGCCCCAGGTAGCGCGGCACATCAAGCGAGGATATCGGCTGCAGCGCCTGCGCATCCGCCGCATGTGCGGCGCTCGCGAGCAGCAGAGTGAATGACAGCAACAGGCAAGCGATCTTCTTCATGTCGACTGGTCGAAATCAACCCGCGCGCTTGCGCTGTATCGCCGCGCCCGGCCGCAACTTCTTCTGCCCAAATTTCTTTGCGACCGTTTTCAGTGGCGGGGTCTCGTCACGGCGTGGACGGCGCGTGCCCATCGCCGCCGCATCCGAGCGCGGCACCAGATGCTGCGCTCCGTTGCCGATCAGGTCGGCGCGGCCCATGCGCTTCAGACCTTCGCGCAATACTTCCCAATTGTTCGAGTCGTGGTAGCGCAGCAGTGCCTTGTGGAAGCGACGGATCTTCGCAAGGCGCGGCGTTTCGACGGCTTCGGAGTCCTTCGAGATCTTGCGCAGCGGGTTCTTGCGCGTGTGATACATCGTGGTCGCCATCGCCATCGGCGTCGGCAGGAAGGTCTGTACCTGATCGAGGCGGAAGTCGTTCTCCTTCAGCCACAGCGCGAGGTTCAGCATGTCGTCGTCGCTGGTGCCGGGGTGGGCGGCAATGAAGTAGGGGATCAGGTACTGCTCCTTGCCCGCTTCCTTCGAATACTTGTCGAACAGTTCCTTGAACTTGTAGTACGAGCCCATGCCCGGCTTCATCATCTTCGACAAGGGGCCGTCTTCCGAATGCTCGGGCGCGATCTTCAGCAGGCCGCCGACATGGTGGGTCACCAGTTCCTTCACGTATTCCGGCGAGCGCACCGCGAGGTCGTAGCGCAGGCCGGAGCCGATCATTATGCGCTTGATGCCCTTGATCGCGCGCGCCTTGCGGTACAACTGGATCAGCTTGCCGTGGTCGGTATTCAGGTTGCTGCAAATGGTCGGATACACGCAGGACAGCCGGCGACAGCTTTCCTCGACTTCCTTGTCCTTGCAGTTGAGGCGGTACATGTTCGCCGTCGGTCCGCCGAGATCGGAAATGGTGCCGGTGAAGCCCTTGGTCTTGTCGCGGATCAGCTCGATCTCGCGCAGGATGGACGGCTCGGAACGGCTCTGGATGATGCGACCTTCATGCTCCGTAATCGAGCAGAAAGTGCAGCCGCCAAAGCAGCCGCGCATGATGTTGACCGAGAAGCGGATCATGTCCCAGGCCGGTATCTTCGCATTGCCGTACACCGGATGCGGCGCGCGCGCGTACGGCAGGTCGTAAACGTAATCCATTTCCTCCATCGCCAGCGGCAGCGGCGGCGGCGTCAGCCACACATCGCGCTCGCCGTGCGCCTGCACCATTGCGCGCGCATTGCCGGGGTTCGATTCGAGGTGGAACACGCGCGATGCGTGGGCGTAAGCGACCGGGTCGTCCTTCACTGTTTCATAGGAAGGCAGGCGCACCACGCTCCTGGCGCGAATTTCCTTCTGCTGCGCGAGGCGTTCCTCGCGGCTCAGGATGCGGACGGGCGCCAGCGACTCGGTTTTGCCCTCGGTGCCGCAAGCCTGCGGCTCCTTTTCCTTCATCTCGTACGGATCCGGATGCGGCTCGACCTTGCCCGGCGTATCGACACGGGTGGAATCGACTTCGCTCCAGTCGTCAGCCGGCTTCCAGCCGCGCGGCACCATGAAGCCTGTGCCGCGCAGGTCGCGTATCGATTTCACCGTCTCGCCTTCGGCCAGCCGGTGCGACAGTTCGAGCAGCGCGCGCTCAGCGTTCCCGAACAGCAGGATGTCGGCCTTCGAATCCATCAGCACCGAGCGGCGCACGGTGTCGGACCAGTAGTCGAAGTGCGCGATGCGGCGCAGGCTGGCTTCGATGCTGCCGATGACGATAGGTACGCCCGGATAGGCTTCGCGCGCGCGCTGCGCGTACACGGTCAGCGTGCGGTCGGGGCGCTTGTTTGGCTCGCCGTTGGCCGTATACGCATCCTCCGAGCGCGGCTTGCGGTCGGCGGTGTAGCGATTGATCATGGAATCCATGTTGCCCGCGGTGACGCCGAAGTACAGATTCGGCATACCGAGCGCGCGGAAGGGCTCGGCCGACTGCCAGTCCGGCTGGCTGATGATGCCGACGCGGAAACCCTGCGATTCCAGCAGACGTCCGATCAAAGCCATGCCGAAGCTCGGATGATCGATGTAGGCGTCGCCGGTGATCAGGATGATGTCGCAGCTGTCCCAGCCGAGCTTTTCCATTTCCTTGCGCGACATCGGCAGGAAAGGCGCCGGTTTCAGCTCAGGGCGGAAACGCGGATAGGAACGGAGATTGCGCGGAGTGGGGGACATTCGATACTGCCGGGATGCGGGAACAGGGCGACAGTATGCCAGTGTTGACGACAGCACGCCGGCAGGCGGCCGATGCTGACGGTTTTGACATTATTTGAACGGATTGTCGACGCTGTCGGTCGGCCTGAACGCGATCTTGTCCGGCAGCGCCGCATCATCCTGCAGCGCCTTGACTGCCGCATCGACCACCGCCTTCAGCCGCAGCGCGCGCTCCAGTCCGAGCTTGTCGCGGGTAATGGCCAGCGAGCCGTAGATTTCCAGCTGGTCGACCCGGTTCTCCACCGTCAGCTCGTCGATGGCTATCGAATCGCTTTCATTTTCGAAGGGTTTCAGTGTGTCGCTCATGGTCATCTCTCAGATTGACTCTTGCGTCCCCGCACGCGCGGCGCCGGCAATGCCATCGTCTTCTGCTTTGCAGCCTCGGGCAGTGTCGGGAACAGTTTGATCCCGATTTTCTTTTCCAGCTCGGCGATGGTGATGACCTGATAGTCGCCGCTGTCATCGTTCGGTGCAAGCCACGCGGCGCCCTCACCAGACGACGGATCGACCACCGCCTTGAACACCTGCGTCGGCACGAATACGCGGCCATTGATGCGCGCTATCTTGTCGCCCTCGAACACCGGGCCGGTAATCACGTACAGCTCGCCGCGCACATTCGTCAGATGCCGCGTCGCGCCCTCGATCGCCGACCACAGCACCTGATTGTTACGCCGATTCTGCGGCACGACATTCGCCAGGGAAAAGCTCTCGTGTTGCGCCTGCGCAGTCGGCATGTCGGCCGCCGGCGCCATGTGGCCGCGATCGAATCCGGAGCGCGCGTAGTCGGCCAGCTCCGCGCCATGCTTGGGCGGCAGCGTGAGCTCGGCATGGAAACTGTCCGAGCGCGGCACGGCCTTCGCCGCCTGCAGGCTGTCGCGGGTCAGGTGTTCGGCTGACCATAGCGGCGTTTTAGATACGCCCGAATGCATCAACGCGAAAGCCTCGAAGCACAGGCCCGCCGTATTCGCCTGCAGCGCCTTGCGCGTGAATTCGGGCGCCGCCTTCTGGAAGAAATGCCTGTCACAGCCGGAGGTCTGCGCCTGCGCCAACGCGAAAATCGACCAGCCCAGCAGTACAGCGAGTAATTTTTTCATTGCATTTTCGATGAACGGACCCTGCAGATTCGAAGGAGGGATCGAAGGCGAAGTTCCGGTCGAACTTCGAAAAGGTAATACGCAATTTTACTTTAGAGAAATTTTGATTTTTCCAGCGCCAACCCGGTCAAAGCGGCATGGCGATCGGCATGACTCATTTCAATTTCCGGGACCGCAGCGACGCAGGCCGGCAGCTGGCTGACCGACTGGCCTCGCCGCCGCCCGAGGCCGGCACGGTCGTGCTGGCCTTGCCGCGTGGCGGCATTCCGGTCGGTCTAGCGATTGCCGAGCGCTACGGCTTGCCGCTGGAGCCACTGGTCGTTCGCAAGCTGGGCGTGCCGCACTTTCCCGAATTCGCGATGGGCGCCATCGCCGCCGGCGGCGAGTGCATGGTGGATCGCGAACTGGTGCAGCGGCTGCGCCTGTCCGACGCTCAGGTGCAGGAGGTGATACAGCGCGAGCGGGCCGAGCTGGCCGAGCGCGAACGGCTTTTCCGGGTCAGCGTGCCGCTGGCATTGCTGAAGGGCCGGCCCGTGATCGTCGCTGATGACGGGATGGCGACGGGCAGCACGATGGTGGCGGCGATCGCCGCACTGCGCGCGGTGAAGGCCGGCACCATCACGGTTGCCGTGCCGGTACTGGCGCGCGAGGCGCTGGCCCGGATAGAGCGCATCGCTGCCCGCGTCGTGTGGATCGTCTGCCCGGGCTCATTCGAATCGGTCGGGCAGTGGTATCGCGACTTCCGGCAGCTGCGCGATGAGGAAGCGGTTGCGCAGCTGTCGCAGGCACAGCGATTGCCTGCAACTGAAGTTTCCGCCGGAGCGGCCTCGTCACACTGAAAGGAGAGCATTGTGGAATATCAGACGCGAAGCAGGGATACGCAATGGATGAACTGGCTGGGCGGCATCGCGCTGGGAGCGCTGGCAATGTATGTCGCCGATCCGTCCGAGGGCAGGCGACGGCGCGCGCTGCTGCAGGACAAGGTCACGCATTACTCCAAACAGACGCAGCGTATGGTCGGCGGCACCCTGCGGGATGCGCGCAACCGGCTGAGCGGCCTGCAGGCCGAGGCGCTGCGCAGGGTGTCGCCGCGAGATGCCAAGCCGATCGACAACCATGTGCTCGAGGCACGCGTGCGCTCGCGCATAGCGCGTGCCTTTCCTCAGGCCGGGGAGGTCGAGGTCAGCGCCAGCGAGGGGGTGGTCACGCTGGGCGGACAAGTCGATGCCGATATCGAGGAGCAGCTGCTGGGACTGGTCGGGGACATACCGGGCGTCGAGTCCGTCAGCCACCGCATGCGCACCCATGCGCATCAGGAAGGTGACTGGACGTCATCTCTGTTCGAGGGGCGCAGCCCGTGGTGGATTGCCGGCGCGGTCGGCGCCGGTCTGCTCGCCTGGTATGGCCTGTCGCGACGGCAGCCGCTGGGATTGATGGCGGCGGCCACCGGCATGAGCCTGCTGACGCGCGGCGCGCGGCCTGAGAGGGCCGGTGCGATGTCGGGCGAACAGCTGCAGGGCTTCGAGGCCGAGCGCAGCGTCGACGTCAATGCGTCGCCCGATGTCGTGTACGACGTATGGAGTCGCTGCGAGAATTTTCCGCATTTCATGTCGCATGCGATCGAGGTCAGCGACCTCGGCCAGCAACGATCGCATTGGGTGGTGCAGGGGGCGAGCGGCAGCGAGGTCGAATTCGATGCACGACTGACCGAGTCCGACCGGCCGCATCGCCTTGCGTGGCGCAGCGAAACCGGCGCAGCCGTGGACAATCAAGCGGTGGTGTCGCTGCAGCCACATGCGGGCGGTACGCGCGTGACAGTCCGCCTGTCCTGGAAGCCGCCTGCCGGCATGGTGGGCAAGGGGCTTGTGGTGTTGACCGGCAGCGATCCCGAATCTGCGCTCGACGATGACTTGCAGCGCATGAAGCAGTTCATCGAGCGTGGCCTGCCGTCGCGCGAAAGTCCGGGCGGCCCGGCGGTGCTGCATTGATGCAAGGCGTCGGAACTAGATTGTCATCCTTTCATCCAATCGGGGTCGGGCTTGCCCGGCCCCTTACACACGACAGGAGCGAAACCATGATGCAAGCAGAAGAAGTCCGCAAGCGTTTCAATCAGATCGAGCAGACCATACAGCAGGCCAGTCAGGCATGCGAGCGTGCCGGCAGCGGTGTGCCGGTGGACCTGAAGGACAGCATTCAGCAACTGGACAAGCAATCGACACAGGCGCGGCAGCAGCTGAAGGATGCGAAGGATGACGAATCTATCATCCAGTGTGTGGATCAGCTGGAAGAACTCGGCGACAAGGCCAAGGCCGCGTGCGAGAAGGGCGGCAATGTGGACCAGCAGCTGAAAAATGCGGTGCTGCAGGCCCATCAGGAGCTGAGCCAGCTGAAGCATCAGCTGCATTGACGGAAAGCCCTCCTCCCTGCGGCACAGCACGGGGGAGGGGGGTAAGGCGGAGGCCGCTGCCGGCATGCACTGAGATCTCAGTCAGCCTGTCGCTGTTCCAGCTCCTCGGCGATGCATTTGCGGATGTCGTCCGCAATGAAAGCCAGGGCGTCGGCTTTCAGGAAAGAGTCTCGCAGCATCGTATCCATGCCTGTCGTTTTTATCCGTTCGGCATGGTCTTGCTCCAGCTTGAATACGACGGGCATCAGGGATAATTTCAGGTCCGGTCTTTGGCTCAGCGTGTCCCAATACGCGCGCAGGGTGGCAAGGTTGTTGCACACTTGTTCGCTTTGGAGGCTGCTTAGCGGCTGATCGGGAAATTTCAGCGCCGATAGCAGCGGCTGCATTTCAGCCTCGAACTTCGGCAGGGTGAAATGATGCGCGCCACTCAGTACACAACGGTAGAGCCTGTCGACCTGAAAATTTGACGTCGGTTCGATGGCGTGATCGGACATGTCGTGAGCGAGGCGATCCAGTTCCCTGAGGGCTCTGGCTTGCTCAGGCGACGGTTTGTCGGTCATTCCGGACAGCACGGCATGGATCTCCCTGGCTCGTTCTATCTCCCGGCCAGCAAATACCCGGTGCGGATCATCACGGCATTGGGCCAGCCATTCCCAGCTGCTCAGGCTCTCCGACCACGCGCTTCCGGCGGGAATTTGCTGACGGAACCGTGACTGCAATTCCTCGTTCAGCTTTTGCCCGTCCCAACGCGGCTCGGCTATTTCGGCACAGGCGTTCGATCCATCGATGGGGATGCCGAGCTTGGTCAATTCAAGCAACAAGTCCTTGCCGGACTGGCGAATGTCAGTGGCCGATTCGACTTGCTGGCGGATCGATCTCAGCGCGTTTTGCAGTGCCAGCTGAGGATGGTCGTTGAAGTGGTCGCCTGCATTTTTGCTGGCTTGCGCTTTTTTCTCCAGCAACGCGGTGCAGTTCACATTGCCGCGCAGGTTGTCGTACAGACGAAAGAAGAAGCGCGCCACATCGTCTTGCTGCTTGCGCTGGAAAATCTTGACGCGCTCCACGCCATCGCGCTTCTCGCGCATGACGACGATGTCGCCGCCTTCGCCCGGGTCTGTTTCCTCTCCGGTGCGGACGCGACCTATGAGCAAAGGGTTGTCGGGTCGGACTGGACCGTTGGGCTTCATCGTTGGCTCCCGGAATCAATGGCGTACTGAGCGGCATTGTGCGCCGGGCCTTGCCTGCCGGAAGACTGCCGATGACTCTGCGCTGTACTAGGTCGCTGAGCCGGCAGCCCTCGGGGTGCCAACGATCCATCCCTCCAGTCCGTCATGCGGCGGCAATCCATAGCCATCGTCGCGCCGCTGCCAGGCCCACGCGGCCATCAGCGCGCACAGCGCCGCGTCAAGCAGGTCGCCGCTGCCGTCGTCGAGCAGCTGGCGCCGGAATGCGCCGGCGTCCAGCCTGACTTCATGCGGGTAATCGCCGTTCTCCACTGCCTTGATGATCTGCAGTCTTGCCGCACGCCGCTCCGGCGTCTGCTGTGCCGCCGCATCGTTCTTGTACGACGCGCGCGTGATGCTGCGCGCGACCAGTCCCGGATAGGCTTCGAGCGCGATGCGTGACGGATCGCCTTCGTGCATGCAGGGGATGCTGACGTTCGCGTCCAGCAGCAGCGGCGCGCCCGCATGCAGCATGAAGGCCACCGGCGGGTTCACCCATTTCATTGGCGACGACGAGCCGGCCGGCAGGTCGCCCGCACGGTGGATGAACTTCGATCCGGCCGGACGCGCGTCGCAGACCGCCTTGAAGGTATCGCGCAGTTGCGGGCGTTCCATCGCCGATACATGACGGATCAGCACCGGCCAGGCGGTCGGCCAGCCTAGCAGGGTGATCAGTTCGCGCGGAAAGGAAAACGGGAAGTCGAAGCCGCCCAGCCAGGGGCCGGGCTGGCTTAGCCAGCCAGAGAACGCTGCGAAGTCATGCAGCGTCAGGAGTTCGTCGAGGACGAGCGTGTCGCCGGCCAGATGGCCGGACGCGATAGTGATGCCTTTCTGCCTGCGTGGCGCCGACGTGAAGTCGACGCCGTGCAGTCGTATCGACGCTGCGTCAGCTGCCATCCGGCAGCACGACATTCACGTCCAGCACTTCAAGATTGCCCTGCTTGTCGAGCGAGATCTTGATGTCCTCCGGATTGACCTTGACGTACTTCGAGATCACTTCGATCAGTTCGCGGTGCAGCGCCGGCATGAAGTCCGGGCCGCTGTTGATGTGGCGTTCACGCGCGATGATGATCTGCAGGCGTTCCTTCGCGGTGCTTGCGGATTGTTTCTTGTTGCTGAACAAGAAGGAGAAGATGTCCATCTCACTTGCCTCCGAAAATCCGCGACAGCAGGCCGGGCTTCTCGTACTCCGCGAAGCGCAGCGGACGGTCCTCTCCGAGGAAACGCGCAACCACGTCCTTGTAAGCCTCCGACACATCGCTGTCAGAGATATGGATGGCCGGCGTGCCCTGGTTCGACGCATGCAGTACCGACTCTGATTCGGGGATGATGCCCAGCAGCGGAATGCGCAGGATTTCCTGCACGTCTTCATACGACAGCATCTCGCCGGCCTCGACCCGCTTGGGCGAGTAGCGGGTGATCAGCAGGTGCTCCTTCACCGGCTCGGCGCCGGTCTGCGCGCGGCGCGACTTGGCCTGGATGATGCCAAGGATGCGGTCGGAATCGCGTACCGACGACACTTCCGGGTTGGTGACGATGATCGCCTCGTCGGCAAAGGTCAGTGCCATCACCGCGCCGCGCTCGATGCCGGCCGGGGAATCGCAGACGATGTACTCGAAGCCCATGGCCTTGAGTTCGTCGAGGATGCGCTCGACGCCTTCCTCGGTCAGCGCATCCTTGTCGCGCGTCTGCGAAGCAGGCAACACGAACAGGTTGTCGCAATGCTTGTCCTTGATCAGCGCCTGCGTCAGCGATGCTTCGCGGTTGACCACGTTGATCATGTCGTACACGACGCGGCGCTCGCAACCCATGATCAGGTCGAGGTTACGCAGGCCGACGTCGAAGTCGATCACAGCGGTCTTGTTGCCGCGCAGCGCGAGGCCGGATGCGACGCTTGCGCTCGACGTGGTCTTGCCCACGCCGCCCTTGCCGGACGTTACGACGATGATTTTTGTCACGAAAAACCCCTTGTTTGAGTTTGCCTGTTTATCGGTAATCAGAAATTTATTTCAGCGAAATCGCTCGCAATTCAAGCCGCTCGTCCCTCAGCAGCACTTGCGCTGGCTTGCTTGCCAGTTCTTTCGGCCAGCCTTCATCGAAGGTGCGGTACACGCCGGCGATCGACACCAGCTCCGCTTCCATCGCGGTCGAGAAGATGCGCGCGGCGCCATTGCCTGAAGCGCCAGCCAGCGCACGGCCGCGCAGCGGTGCGTACACATGGATGCTGCCGTCGGCGATCACTTCGGCGCCGGCATTCACCGTCGCCATCACGATCAGGTCGCTGCCACGTGCGTACACGCGCTGGCCGCTGCGCACCGGCGTGTCGATGATCATGGTTGATGCGGCTGTCGTTACTGCAGCTGGCGCGGGTTCCGGCGCAGGCGCCGGTTGCGCTTTCGGCGGCGATGGCGGCGCTGTCAGCTCGAAGGTGCGCGACTGTTCCATGCCATCGATCGACAGCCCCTGTGCGCGGATTTCGTCTTCCAGCGCAGCCGGCGCATTGCGCACGGCGACCGGATTGAGCCGGTGCGACCTGAACAGGGCGATCAGCTCGGCCCACGCGATGCTGCCCGGCGCGGGTGGCGGCAGCACATTGACAAGGTCGATTACCGTGAATTCATCTTCGAAATAATCCGGCGTGCCGCCGGTGACTTGCGCGAGCGCAGAGGACAACTTGTCCTGGTCGGTTTCGCCAAGCAGGGCGGCGACCGCGACCACAGTGGAAATCTTGATCTCCAGGGGCTTCCTGGTCTGGTTTTTTGACATACGGTCCCGGGTGCTGACGACGGTTCGGCACCCCGTCCGGGGTCGCCTGGGCAAGGCAGCGCTTGCCGGGCGGTATTATACCCATGTCCCTCGCGCTGATCCTCCGCAAATCCTGCGTCAGCGCCAACAGATCACGGGCAAGATGCCAGTCCGGCAACGTGCCGGAAGCCCTTCCAACGCCGGTCCGTGTCCGGGCGCGGCGATCTTATGTTCTTCGTTAACCGACATGCTTCGCATGGTGTTGAGTTCACTCAAAGCCATGTTGGGGTCGGGTGACAAACTTGGCGGGATATTCGTCCGATACCTACCTTCCTTTCCCGTCGAGGAGCATGAAGATGCGCAGAATGCAGCAGCACAATCCCGTGTCAGACTTGATGCGTTTCCAGCTCGATGCGTCAATCGAACTGGCTGATGCGATGTTCTCGGGTACCGAGAGAATCGATCGCGCAATGCTGGATGTGACCCATGACGCAGTCGACGGCCAGTTGAAGCTGGCGCGCGCGGTCGCCGACATGCGTGACCCGGACAAGCTGGCCGACTTGCAAGTAGCGATCTCCGGTCGTCCGGAGCGTACGATACGTTGCCAGCAGGAGATCATGGCGGCGCTGGTCGAGATGCAGGCCGAGTTCGGCAAATCGATACGCCATTACATGGAACGAATGAGCCAGACGGCCGCAGAGCAGGCCGATGAGGCCAGCGAACGCCTGAGCAGTAGTGCGCAGGGGGCCGCAAGTACGACAGCCAATCCTTTCACCGGCATGATGTCGGTCTGGGAGCAAGCTTTCCGCGAGGCGAGCAGGCTGGCGAACCAGAACATGCTGGTCGCGCGCAACAGCATGGAAAGCGCGACGCATGCGGCACGCGAGGCAGTTTCGCGGTCGATGGAGGCGGGCACCGTTGCGTCTAACGGTCATGCGCATGGCCACAAGGGCCGCGGCTCGCGCAAGTAGCGGGCGCATGAATGAAATGGCCGGGGCGTACCCCGGCCAGCTTGCGTGTCAGCCAGCGTTTTGTGTAGTGCAGCCCTGTCAGGCGGCGACGCCGGGGAAGTCCTTGTCGACCGGCGCGGTGGCGGCGCGTGCGGCTTCGCGCGCGCGACGGCTGGCGGCTTTCGAGCGCGAGCTCGACGGCGGCAAACGCCGCAGTGTGCGTAATGCTTCCAGATCCTTGATGCCGATGGAGCGCTGGTCGACCGTGATCAGGCCGATTTCATTGAAAGCCGACAACGTACGGCTGACGGTTTCCAGCGTCAGACCGAGATAGCTGCCGATTTCGTGCCGCGTCATGCGCAGGTTGAACAGCTTGCTCGAATAGCCCATTTCGGCAAATCGCTCCGACAGCGATACCAGGAATCGTGCGACCCTGGCCTCAGCCGACAGCGCGCCGAGCATGCTGACCATGGCCTGCTCGCGCACTAGTTCGCGGCTCATCACGCTGTACATCGCATGCTCGAGTTCGACATAAGTGCGGCCAAGCTGCGTGAATTTCTTGAACGGCAGCAGAATAAGATCGCAGTTCGACAGCGCGACCGCCTCGGACGAATAACGTTTGGTATGGATGCCGTCAACGCCGAACAAGTCGCCCTTCATCGGGAAGCTCAGCACCTGCTCATTGCCGAACTCGTCGATCAGCACCGTTTTCAGGAAGCCGGAGTGCACGATGAACAGCGTATCGAAAGGCTGGCCTATCGTGTGAATGCGCTGGCCGGTTTTGAACTGTACGTGCTGGAAAAGAAATTCTTCATCGTTTACCGACGACGCAGCGGGTATGCGCAGCAGGTCGCACAATTCTTTCAGGTTGGACCAGAGCTTGCCCTGACGCTGCCAGCCAGCGTCGGAGGTCGATGCGTGCAGGGACGGGGGCGCGGACTCGGTTCTTAGCTCGGAAAACGGTGTGCTCATGTTCATCTCCTGATTGCTGGGTCTGTACGGGGTCTGCATGTCGCTGGCCGATGCTCACCTGTTCTCGTGGTATCGCCATGCGGCTGCATGCGCTGGCGATTGCCGGAACGCTTTCTGCAAGTCATGCTTGATGCGCTTGCTAGTATCCGGAGTCGCCATTCCCAAAGCTATCGGGCCTGCCTGAATGCTTGGCGAGTTCGAACCGACATTTCGTAAGGCCTTTCCTAGCATCTGACTCTCCTTTGAAAACCTGCCTGTTGTCAGGTTCACGGCCTGAATTTTTCGAGCAGGCCTTGTGCCATCGCGTACTGCACCAGCTCGGCCAGTGAGGGTGTTCCGAGCTTTTGCAATATGTGAGCCTTGTGCGTACTGACAGTCTTCACCGACAGATGCAGCACGTCGGCAATGTCGGTGACCGATTTGCCGGTCACCAGCATGTTGAACACTTCGAATTCGCGGTTCGTCAGTGATTTGTGCGGCAGCTCGTGCCGGTTCGGCATCGCATCGATGGCGAGTTGTTCCGCCACTTCCATGCTGATATACGGGCGCCCGGAATGCACCTTGCGGATCGCCGTCAACAGGTCGGTGCCCGCGCTTTCCTTCGTGATGTAGCCATGCGCGCCCAGCCGGATGGCGCGCGCTGCGTACTGATCTTCGTCATGCATGGTCAATACCAGTACAGCGATGTTGGGTGCTTCTTCCTTGATTTGCTTGATCAGGTCCATTCCGCTTCGCCCCGGCATCGACAAGTCCATCACCAGCACGTCGAACCCGCCCTTGCGCACCAGCGCCAGTACCTCGAAGCCATCGGTGGCTTCCGCATGAATCTCGATGTCTTCCGCTTTCCGCAGGATGTATTTCAGGCCCTCCCGCATCAACGCATGGTCATCGGCGAGTACGACACGAATCATTCGACCTTGCTCCCTGGAAGCGCTTGCCGCCAATCGACACGTGGTGTCGAAAGCAGCTCTTCCAGTCGCTGTGTCCTATTGAACTTGGTCAATCTTTTTTTCATCACGATTTCCGCTTAGTAACAAAATAGCAACAGTTTTGTCAAATGTATCAGATTTTCACCAACTGCCCAATATGATTTGGATCAAAAAGTCGGATATCGGAGGAATTTCGTGCTTAGAAATTCAGGAATAATTCCTAGAAGAAACTAAAGCGATTCTTCAACGGAATGTTTGATGACCGAGCAGTGTTTCTGACTGCTTTGCGGGTGCTGCTAGACTTCGGCTAACGCGTGCATTCGCTCCACCTACTTACCCCGCAACATGGAAATCAGGCCAGACGAAATCGGACACATCATTCAGTTGGCCATTGCGCCGGTCTTTCTGCTGACCGGCGTGGGGACGAATATGCTGGTCCTGACGAACCGTCTCGCACGGATCATTGACCGCACAAGACAACTGGAAGAAAAGCTGGAGCTTCGCGCCGGTGTGGCGGGCGAGCAGGATAAATTCATTTTTGCCGAACTCGATGTGCTGTTCCGCCGGGCCAAGAAGATCAATCGCGCGATCTTTTTGTCCACCAGTTGCGCCTTGCTGATTTGCATGGTGGTGGCCGGCTTGTTCATCACCGATACACTGAACCTGAGGCTGGCGTCGCTGATTGCCGGATTTTTCGTGCTGGCGATGGTGGCGCTGACGGGTAGCTTTATTTACCTGCTGCGGGAAATTCTGCTGGCAACCGAATTCATGAACCGGCAGCAGCACGAGCGGCTGGAACGCACTTCACTGCGCTGACGCGCCCGTTCAAGCCAGCAATTCGCAGGTCGCCGCGCACAGCGGGTGATCGGGGTCGGCGAAGCTGTCGCAAATGGTCAGGTGGTTCATGCCGCTCAGCGGAATGTCCTTGCGGAAGCCCGCCGGCCACCGGCTCGCAATCAGCGCAGACTGGCGCTTGAACTCATCTGATTCGAGGTCGCCGACCGAGGTGATGAAGGGCGCAGTATGCGCTGGCGGCATCCAGGCCGGTGAAAGCTTCAGCGCACGGCGTTCATCGAGCTTCAGGTCACCATTGACGAAATCGGCGTGACGCACGGGATCGAGGTCATACAGGCCTGACATCAGCACGCCGCCCTTCACGAGATCCATCGGCAAGTCGCTGCCGAACACCGGCCAGTGCGCGGCCATCATCATCGCGGCCAGATGCGCGCCGGCCGAATGTCCGGCTACCACGATGCGCTGCCGATCGAACTCCAGCCGGTCAGCATGCCGGTACAACCAGCCCAGCGCACGCAGCTGCTGCATCGTGATTTCCTCGATTGACGCTTCCGGTGCGAGCGTGTAATTGGTCAGCGCGACATTGAAGCCGGCGCGACGATACGCGGGCACGATGAAAGTGAAATCGGATTTATCGAGCGAACGCCACCAGCCGCCGTGGATGAAGACCAGTAGTGGCGCGCCGCTGTGATGGGCCGGGTAGAAGTCCAGCCTCTCCTTGTCGGCCGATCCGTAGGACAGGTCGAGCAGACCCGCGTGCGTGCGGCGAACCAGCGCAGAATCCTTCAGCCAGCGCGTGAAGATGAACGGATGATCGGGAATGCCCGCGCGCGCGTTGTACTGCTGAGTGTAGTAGTCGGCCAGGGAGCGCTCGCTGGCGGAAGTCTTGGCTTGTTTGTCGCGCATGCCCGGTCTCCGTCGTCTTTGGACTTGTTATCGGTGTGCTGATGCAGTGCGCGTCAGTGTAGAGGGTTTGGTGGGGGCGGGAAAGGCGTTCAGCTGCGTTGGATGGCAGCGCTTCGTTGACGGAAGCGCATCGTATCCCCTACACTGGGCGCGTTTTGGTGCCCGCCCGTCTTTCGTGACGGGCAGTTAAACGGGAAACACGAAGCCCGCGCCCGCTCGCACGGGACGAGGCCAACGTGTGCTGCCCCCGCAACGGTAAGCAAGCGCATGACCATCGTCATGCAATCCGCTTCAAACACCACTGTGCCATCGGCATGGGAAGGTCTAGTGGATGCGCTTGTCAGCCCGGATACCGGCCAGGACAGGTGGGAGAGGCGAACGGGGTGGTTTCGCCGGTTATCCGGGTACCGATGTCATCGGTTCGCACTCCTGTATTGGTCGCGCCTGCGGGGAAGCTGGCGGGATGTCAATTGATGAATGAACCATGTCCCGTCGAAGAATTTTACGCGGCAGTGCGTCTGCACTCGCCGTCTTGCCGCCATTGCTGTACGCAGGCGCCGCCCTCGCTCAGCTGGATGGGAATCCAGCCCTACCGCAAGTACTGGTGACTGCCACGCGTTATGAGCAGGACCCACAAGTCACGCCAGCCTATCTGACCGTGATTACACGCGAGCAGATGGAAGCCGCCAACGTCGGTACGATCAATGAGGCAATCAGCAAGATCGGCGGGCTCGCTACGCGCACCAGTCTCACCGGCGGCAATGAACTCACGATGGACCCGATGGGCTTTGGTGATACCGCCGGATCGAACCTCGTCATCCTGATCGATGGCATGCCGATACGTGAGGGCGATGCCACCGAAATTCGTCTGTCCGGCATTCCGGTCGAAAGCGTCGAACGCATCGAGATTCAGCGTAGCTCCGGAGGCGTGCTCTATGGCGGCGGATCGACGGGCGGCGTACTCAACATTATCACCCGCGCGTCAGCCGGAGCCCTCAGGGAAGGAGCATCTGCCAGCGTCTATGCAGGACGGGGATCTTTTTCTACTGAAGAGTACCGGTTGAACGCGCGGTATGGCCGAGACGGAATGGATTTCTCGCTTTCGGCATCGGATCGCAAGTCGGGCGGATTTCGAGAGCATTCAGCCAACAGCGACCGTGGTGTCCTGCTGACGGCGAATTTTACCGGCAGTCTGGCGCGTGCCGGAATGAGCGTCAGTACCGAGAGCAATTTTGCTCAAACGCCCGGGTCGTTGACGGAGCAGGAATTTCAGGTGAACCGCCGCTCGGCCCAAGCCGCATCCATCGCGAACAATACGCGCAACAGCATTGATATGACTCGTCTGGCGGTCTTTGCTGAACGAGAGCTTGCTGGCACCGTATTTCGCCTCGATACCAGCGCCCGCTGGCGCGACTTTGATGCCGTTGCCGTGAAGGGTGGATCGGCGGCTGCGTTTGGTTTTTCGGGCAACGATCAGTTTGTCAGTGTCTCTGGTAAGCGCGTTGATGACACCGGCATAGGCCAGAGCCGGCTTGTGTTTGGCGTCGAGCATGGAGATTGGTCGCAACTGCGAAATTACCCGCCGCCGCTGACCTTTGGTAATTACCAGCTGGATTTCACATCGACGAGTTATTTTCTGAAAGACGACCTCGATGTCAGTAGCCTCGGCCTGCGCCTGACTGCTGGCTACCGTACGGAGAGTAACCAGCGTTCTCAGCTGGGCCTGTCCTTTGGCGACAAGGCAGACAACAGCTTCACGCGTTCCGCATGGGAGCTCGGTGTTGCCAAGCCGATTGATGCCGAGAATACGATCTATGCCCGCGTCGCTACAAGCTATCGGTTTGCGAATATCGACGAGTTCGGAACCAGCTACTATCTGGACGGATCGACGAGGCCCCTGCTGCCGCAAACCTCGCAGGATCATGAGATTGGATGGAAGCGGCAGTTTGGCTCGCGTGGTCGCTTGGATCTGCGTTTTTATCGCAGCGATCTGATAAACGAGCTGGCGTTCAGGAATGACCTGGGTACGACCAGTTGGGGCGCACAGTTGGAATCGAATGTTAACCTTTCGCCGACGCGTCGCCAGGGGGTTGACCTTGACTTTTCGTATCGACTCAGCAGCAAGCTGCTGGTCGCAACGTCGCTGGCACTGCGTGACGCCCGATTCCGTTCCGGAGAGTTCACCGGCAAGCGAGTACCCATGAGTGCCAAGGAAATCGTATCGCTGCGTTCCGAGTATGCGTGGGACGACAGTCAGAAATTCGGCGTGCAGGCGCGCTGGACTTCCAGCCAGTATGTCGCGATGGATTTCGAGAATCAGTATTCCATGCCGGATTATGCAGTGACCGATCTCTACTACCAGTACCGGGCAGGAAAGTTCGACCTGTCGGTAAAGCTGCTGAACGTATTCGACAAATCGTATTACTCCTATGCGACAAGAGCGACCGACCCCGTCACGTCATCCCCGTACACCGCGGTTTATCCTGATCAGGGACGCTCGCTGTGGGTTTCGGCGCGCCTTCGCTTCTGACCGGGCTGAAGGATGACACGTGGAGGCAACTCGCTGCTTCTGCTGCTTCTGGCAGCGCTGGTCGTTTGCGCGCTGGCGACGGAATGCGGCAGCATGGGATGTCAGTTGGAGACGGGAACACGCATTTCGGTTTATGAACTGCGCCTGCCGCGCGTGACATCCGGATTTGCCGTAGGCGCGCTGCTGTCGCTGGCCGGCGCGCTGATGCAACTGCTGCTGCGCAATCCGCTCGCCGATCCTTATGTGCTGGGTGTCTCGGGTGGCGCTGCTGTCGGCGCGATGCTCGGCAGTCTGCTGCTGCCAGTGACTTTCGCATGGTTCGGCCTTCAGCTCGGCGCGCTGGCCGGCGCCGCGCTGGCCACGGCACTGCTGTTCCTGCTCGCGCGGCGCAGCCTCGCTTCGCTGCCTGCGCCTAATGCGGTGCCTGGCATCAGCCTGATCCTGACCGGGGTGATGATTGCGGCCGGCTTCGGCGCGCTGATCAGCCTGTTGCTGTCGCTGTCTTCTGATGCGCAACTGCGCGGTGCATTGTTCTGGCTGATGGGCGACCTCGATGTCGACAGCTATGGCGGGCCGGCGTGGGCGGTCTTGCTGCTGGTCGGGGCGTGGTCAGTCTTGTGCGCGAAACAGCTCAACGTACTGTCGCACGGCGAAGCCACTGCGCATTTGCTGGGCCTGCCGGTCAGGCAAATGCGCATCGGCCTGTTGGCGGCTGCGTCGCTGGCGACCGCAGCGGCGGTGTCACTGGGTGGCGCCATCGGCTTCATCGGACTGGTCGTGCCGCATGCGTTGCGCCTGGTGCTGGGCAACGATCAGCGGCTCCTGCTGCCGGCATCGATGCTGGCCGGTGGCGCTGCGCTGGTACTGGCTGACCTGCTGGCCCGCACACTGGTTGCGCCGCTGCAGCTGCCGGTCGGCGTTATCACTGCGCTGGTCGGCGTGCCGGTGTTTCTGGCCATGCTGTCCGGGAAACGCTGATGGAGCTTCTCGATACGCAAGATCTCTGCATACAAGTCGCGCGCCGCACGCTGATCGCTGGGTTGAACTGGCAGATTCGTCAGGGAGAGTTCTGGTGCGTGCTCGGCCGCAACGGCGCGGGGAAAAGCCTGCTGCTGCACGCGCTGGCCGGGCTCAGGGCGCCGGACGCAGGCTCGGTCAGGATCGCGGGCCGCGCGATGGATGCGATTCCCTTGACCGAGCTTGCGCGCTTGCGCGGGCTGATGCCGCAACAGACCCATGACAGCTTTTCCTGCACAGTCGGCGAGGCAGTCGCGATTGCACGAACACCCTGGCAGTTAGGCGCGGCGTGGGATGGCCACGACGAGAAAGATCATGTCCGCCATGCGCTGACGCAGGTCGGCATGGTCGATCGTATCGATGACGACATCACACGTTTGTCCGGTGGCGAGCGTCAGCGTGTCGCGTTTGCGGCGATGCTGGTACAGGATCCGGCGCTGATGATGTTCGACGAGCCGACTTCGCATCAGGACGTCGCGCAGCAATTGCTGCTGATGCGATTGATGCGCCAATTATCGGAGCGACACGCGGTAGTCGCCAGCTGTCACGACATCAATCTCGCGGCACGCTTCGCCACGCATGTGCTGCTGCTGGGGGAAGACTTTCATTGCGCGGGGATTGCGGCGCAGGTGCTGAGTCCGGAAGTGCTTGGACGCGCGTTCATGTGCAAGTTCTTCCGCTCGGGCGATCTGTTCGTGACTAACTGAGCACCGGCGGCCGGTTCAGTTCTTCGGCCACAGAATCATCTGCGTGCAGCGGAACAGCGCGATCGTCTTGCCTGCCGCCGTCACTGTTGCATCCCATACCTGCGTGTTGCGGCCACGATGCACGGGCTTCGCTTCGCACTCGACGCGACCGGCGCGCGCCGTGCCGAGGTGGTTGCTCTTGATTTCGATGGTGGTAAAGCTCTGCGCGCCTTCGGGCAGGTGCAGCATGCAGCCGAAGCCGCAGCAGGTATCGGCCAGCATGATGACTGAGGCCGCGTGCAGGAAGCCATTCGGCGCGAGGTGATGCGGCTTCACGTCAAAGGCGCCAGTCATGCGTCCGTCTTCCGCTGTCAGCAACTCGAAACCGAGATGATCGGTCAGCGTGCCTTTCGCGAGCTGCTTCATTTTCTCCATCGTTGCAGCATCCATGTTTGTCTCCTTGTTTTTATTCGTGGCTATGCCGGCGCGCGTCATCGATACGCTCGCACAGCGTGATTGTTGCGTCCGCCAGCCTCGGGCCCGGGCGGTTCATTGCGGTGCCGTCGATGCGGAACAGCTTGCTGTGCCTTACTGCTTTCAGCTGAGGGAACTCGCGCCAGCGGTCAAACGCTGCGTCCTTCTCGTCGCTGAGAAAGATCACGTCAGGGTCGGCCTTCAATACGGACTCACGGCTGATGGTCGGCGCGAGCGGGCGCAATGCGCCGAACACATTCACGCCACCGCAGACGCGGATCGCTTCCGATACGAAGTGTGCATCGTTCAGGGTCATCAATGGTGAGGGCCAGATCTGGTAAAACACTTTCACTGGTGCGAGCGCTGCATGGCGCTGTCGCAGCGTTTCGACCGTCGCCCTGAATTTCGCGGCCTGCGCACGGCCCTGGTCGCTGCCGACCAGCGTGCCGAGACGTTCCAGCGAGCTGGCGATATCGGCGAAGCCACGTGGCTCGCTGTCAAAGACCTTCAGGCCGAGCGCGCGCAGCCGAGTCAGTTGCCGTGCACTGTTACCGCTTTTCCAGGCAATGATCAGGTCAGGCTTCAGTGCAACGATACGCTCCAGATCGAGCTGCATGCTGCCGCCGACCGACGGAATTCGTTTCGCGGCTTGCGGGTGATCGCTGAATTCGGACGCGCCGACGATCCTGCTGCCGGCGCCGGCTGCAAACAGCAGCTCAGTGGCGTGCGGCGCGAGGCTGACGATGCGGATGGCAGGCGAGGGGAGGGTGATCGTGCGGCCGCTGTCATCGACGACGGACACCGCGGCAGCGGCGCACGCGGCGTGAAGCAGGACCGCAGCAAACAGCAGAAGATGCAGCGGTCGCTTCGGGATCATATGTCCAGGTTGTCGATCAGTCGCGTCGAGCCTAGCTTCGCGGCCGCCAGCACCACTAGCGGCTCCTTGGTCGCGAGGTCGCCGGCGGTGGGCGGCTGCAGGTCGATGCGCTTCCTGATCGCGATGTAGTCCGGCTTCCAGCCGCGGTCGGCCAGTCGCTGCCGGGCGTTTTTCTCCAGCAGTGACACATCGAGATGTCCGGCGCGCACTTCGTCGGCAACCAGATTGAGTTCGCGGAACAGCATCGGTGCCTCGGCACGTTCCGTATCGGACAGATAGACATTGCGCGAAGACAGCGCGAGGCCATCGTCGGCGCGATAGGTGTCGGCGGCGATGATCTCGGTCGGCAGCGCGAACTGGCGCGCCATATTCCGCACGATCATCAGCTGCTGGTAATCCTTCTTGCCGAAGACGGCCACGCGCGGTTGCACGCAGGAGAACAGCTTCATCACCACGGTGGTCACGCCGGTGAAGAAGCCGGGTCGGAATTCGCCTTCCAGTATGTTGCCGATATCGTCCGGCGGCTGGATGCGGAATTCCTGCGGCTCCGGATAGATGTCTTTTTCAGTCGGCGCGAACAGCACATACACGCCTTCCTTCTCGAGCTTTTCGACATCCGCCGCGAAAGTACGCGGGTACTTGTCGAAATCTTCATTAGGGCCGAACTGCATGCGGTTCACGAAAATCGACGCCACCACCGGGTCGCCGTGCTTGCGCGCCAGCCGCATCAGCGACAGATGGCCCTCGTGCAGGTTGCCCATGGTGGGCACGAAAGCGGTGCGCAGCTGGCCGCGCAGCTGGTCGCGCAGTTCCGCGATCGAGGAGATGATTTTCATTGTGTGTCTCGGTCGGTGAGGCTCGCCGGCTTCGGCGCCTTTGCCGCGCCGGCGATGGTGCTGGCTGAATCAGTTGGGCGAGTACGCGAGTCGAACGTAGATAGGCGCGAAGGCCTCGGCCTGCGTGATCTCGATCAGGGTTTCCTTTGCCAGTTCGAGCATCGCGATGAAATTCACGACCACCACCGGCACCCCGCGCGACAGGTCAAACAAGTCCTGGAATTCGACGAACTTCGCGCTCTGCAGGCGGCGCAGGATCTGCGTCATGTGCTCGCGCACCGACAGCTCCTCGCGCGAAATCGTGTGCTTCGCGGTCAGTTTCGCGCGGCGCAGCAGGTCATTCCACGCCGTTTGCAGGTCGGCGACATTCACGTCAGGAAAGCGAGTGACGACAGCCTGATCTACATAGACTTGCGTGCGCACGAAATCGCGACCGACTTGCGGCAGCGTGTCGAGCTGGAACGCGGCGAGCTTTATCTGTTCGTATTCGAGCAGGCGGCGCACGAGTTCGGCGCGCGGATCGAGCGGCTCTTCCGAACCTTCGACCTTTTTCGCCGGCAGCAGCATGCGCGACTTGATCTCGATCAGCATCGCAGCCATCAGCAGGTAATCGGCCGCCAGTTCGAGGTTGCGCTGACGGATCTGCTCGACGTAATCCAGGTACTGCAGCGTGACCGCCGCCATCGGAATGTCGAGGATATTGAAGTTCTGCTTGCGGATCATGTACAGCAGCAGGTCGAGCGGACCTTCGAAGGCCTCAAGAAAAACTTCGAGTGCGTCGGGCGGGATGTACAGGTCGTTCGGCAGCTTGAACAGCGGCTCGCCGTACAGCTTCGCGAAGGCGACGCCGTCGACGACGTCCGGCGTGCTGTCAGGCGCGCCGGGCGGCGGGTTTTCCACCGCGCTCTGGACCGAATCAGAAGTTTCCACGATCAGGGATTCAACGCGACTGGTAAACGTAGGCCTTCTGCTTCACGCGCGATTCCTGCGCGCGACGCATCTCTTCGAGGTCGAGCCTGTCCTTGTCCCACAAGCGCGCACGACCCGCCTGCTGCTCAGCTTCGAGCCCGGGATTCTGCTGCTTCATGTCGCTGATGAAGCGGGTGAAGTCGGAGACGTACGCTGTTTGCTTATTGAAAAGACTCATGGCCTGGACGGACGGTTCGGTAAAGCCGCGTATTCTACCCTCAGCGGATGCGCATGCCCGGCTTTGCGCCCGGCCACGGCTCCAGAATGTAGATGCCGGGGTCGGCTTTCTCATCTTTTGCGCTGGCGGCCAGCACCATGCCCTCGGACACGCCGAATTTCATTTTCCGTGGCGCCAGATTGGCCACCATCACGGTCAGCTTGCCTTTCAGGTCTTCCGGCTTGTAGGCCGACTTGATGCCCGAGAACACATTGCGCAGGCGACCTTCGCCGACATCCAGCGTCAGGCGCAGCAGCTTGTCCGAACCGTCGACATGCTCGCAGTCGACGATCTGCGCGACGCGCAGGTCGATCTTCATGAAGTCGTCGATCTTGATCTCGGCGTCGATATCCTCGATATCCGACGCGGCAGCAGCCGGTGCGGCATCGGCTGGCGGTTCGAACAGATTGTCCAGCATCGTCGGCTCCACGCGGGTCATCAGGTGAGCATAAGGTGTCATCAGGTGCTGGTCCGGCAGCGCACGGGCGACATCGCTCCATTGCAGCGGCGCGATATTCAGCAGCGACTCGACCTGCGCCGCCAGCGCCGGCAGCACCGGCTTCAGGTACAGGGTCAGGATACGGAAGGCCTCCAGCAGGCGCGAGCAGACTTCCTGCGTCTTCGCGTTGTTGGCCGGATCCTTCGCCAGTTCCCACGGCTTGTTCGCATCCACATACGCGTTCACGACATCGGCCTGTTCCATCACCACGCGCAGCGCCTTGCCGTATTCGCGCGCCTCGTACAGCGCGGCCACTTCGGCGCCCGCGCGGCGCAGGCCGGACAGGAAGGCGTCGTCCTCCGTCGCCCAGCCCATTGCCAGCTTGCCGTCGAATTTCTTCGTGATGAAACCGGCCGAGCGGCTGGCGATGTTGATGTACTTGCCGACCAGGTCGCTGTTGACGCGGGCGACGAAGTCTTCCGGATTGAAGTCCACATCTTCGACGTGCGCGTTCAGCTTGGCTGCGATGTAGTAACGCAGCCATTCCGGATTCATGCCGATGTCGAGGTAGCGCAGCGGCGAGATGCCGGTGCCGCGCGACTTCGACATCTTCTCGCCGCTGACCGTGATGAAGCCGTGTACGAACACGTTATTCGGCACCTTCAGGCCGGCGAAGTGCAGCATCGCCGGCCAGAACAGCGTATGGAAGTAGGTGATGTCCTTGCCGATGAAGTGGTACTGCTCTGTCGCGGGATCGGCCATGAAGGCTTCATAGTCGCGGCCGGTCTTCTCGAAATAATTCTTCAGCGACGCCAGATAGCCGATCGGCGCGTCCAGCCACACATAGAAGTACTTGCCCGGCGCGTCCGGGATCTCGATGCCGAAATACGGCGAATCGCGGCTGAGGTCCCAGTCGCCGAGGCCGGTTTCGCTGTCCAGCCATTCGCGCGCCTTGTTGGCGACTTCCGGCTGCAGGCGGTTCGAGTCCAGCGCCCAGCTGCGCAGGAATTCCACGCACTTCGGGTCCGACAGCTGGAAGAAGTAATGTTCGGAGGTCTTCATCACCGGCGTCGCGCCGGTCAGCGTGGAATAGGGGCTTTTCAGTTCGGTCGGCACGTACACCGCGCTGCAGACTTCGCAGGAATCGCCGTACTGGTCCTTCGCACCGCACTTCGGGCACTCGCCCTTGATGTAGCGATCCGGCAGGAACATGTTCTTCACCGGATCATAAAACTGCTCGATCGTCTTGGTAGTGATCAGTTTCGCGTCGTCACGCAGGCGCTTGTAGATGGTCTGCGAGCGCTCGACGTTTTCCGGGCTGTCGGTTGAATGCCAGTTGTCGAAGGCGATGTGGAAGCCATCCAGGTATTGCTTGCGGCCGGACGCGATCTTCGCGACAAATTCCTGCGGCGTCACGCCGGCCTTTTCGGCGGCGATCATGATCGGCGCGCCGTGCGCGTCGTCGGCGCCGACGAAGTTCACCTCGTGCCCGCGCATGCGCATGAACCGCACCCAGATGTCGGCCTGGATGTATTCCATGATGTGGCCGATGTGGAACGCACCATTCGCATAGGGAAGCGCGGTGGTGACGAACAGCTTGCGGGGTGCGGAGGTGTTTGCAGTGACGCTCATTGCCGGGTGGGACCGAATTGGGGAAACCGCGATTTTATCAGTGTGGGCTGCCCGCAGTGCCAAAGGCTAAAATAGCGGTTTTCCCGAGATACCGACCCGTTTCATGACCGTTCGCACCCGATTCGCCCCGAGTCCCACCGGCTACCTTCATCTTGGCGGCGCGCGCACCGCGCTGTTCGCGTGGGCCTACGCGCGCCGTTTCGGCGGCACCTTCATCCTGCGCATCGAAGACACTGACCTCGAGCGTTCGACGCCGGAAGCAGTGCAGGCCATCATCGACGGCATGCAATGGCTGGGCCTGCACCACGACGAAGGCCCGTTCTACCAGATGCAGCGCATGGATCGCTATCGCGAGGTGATTGCGCAGATGCTGAAGGACGGCACTGCGTATCACTGCTACTGCACGCCGGACGAAGTCGAGGCGATGCGCGAGCGCCAGCGCGCGGCCGGCGACAAGCCGCGTTACGACGGCACCTGGCGGCCCGAGCCGGGCAAGACGCTGCCGGCGATTCCGGACGGCGTGAAGCC
>JACCDS011249768.1_pt1 | contig 32289 bp, 27 predicted proteins | sample 7446441 | NCBI WGS metagenome assembly JACCDS01 (sample SAMN15323445, study PRJNA562643) | freshwater metagenome | isolation source: river surface water | place: USA:Blue River Watershed | collected 2017-08-17
GGCTTTGCGATCGAGCGGGATCACCATCAGGATGGCCGCCGCGGACTTGTAGAGACGCTCGATATGCTCCTCCAAACGGAAGACCTTGCCGTTGTAAAACCGAATCCCCTCGAAAACCCCATCCCCGTAGAGAAGTCCGTGATCGAACACCGAAACCTTGGCCTCGGACTCGGGGTAAAAAGCACCGTCGATATAGATCTGCATCGTGGACTGATTATGGGGAGGGATCTTCTTTCAGAAAAGCAAAAGGTCCCGGAAACTGATCAGGGATTTCCCATTACCATACAGCCGGTGTACCTCGCGGGGCGTGGGCCAACTTTCATAGGTTCCCCCTCCGGACATTGGAGATCCCGAGGCAGTCTCCAGAAGGAGATGCTTTTTTGAAATTAGCAGGTCTGCTCCTGCCTTCATCAGATGGACGCTTGCAGCAAAGACACTCCACCGGGGATCTCTTACAAGCGAATGAATTCCCATCGTCCTCCCCGCATCGATTTTTTCGGAAAGGCGGTGAAGAGTCACCCCAATCTCTTGTTCGTTTGCCAGTAGCGACTGAAGCACCGGCTCGACTCCACGATGCAGAGGCAACAGGGAAGGATGCACATTGACGGCGGCATAACTACCCCCATCGCAGAGATCGGGATCCAGTTTCTGGTCAAAATGGCCCGAGATGAGGAGATCAGGAGCCATCGATCTCAGTAATTCCCTCCCCTCCTCCGAGTTCAAATCCCGGGTCGCAAAAACCGGGATTCCTCTCCGCCGGGCGATGATTCCCACCGAGGAACTTTCGCGCCCCAAGATCAGCCCTAGAAATTCCGCCGCCGTGGTAATGAACCAGATGTAGACGGTATAAAAGACGCCGCAGCGGAGAAAAAAACGGGCCGCCCCCCGCAGAAATCCCATCTCGGGCTGAAAGACCCTGACGGACTTCACGAGCCCCACAACCTCAATGTCTGGATCCCGAACAAGCTTGCCGAGAATGACAGCACCGAGCACCCCTCCGCTTGTGCAGAAAACCGTCCTGATTGTCTGGCGGGATGGTTTGGGAGACACCTGATCCTGCGTCCCCAGGGAAGGCGTCGATGTCATCCAAGGTGTTTAACCACGCTTCCAAAGACGGGCAAGAATTCCGACCGTGGATTCGATATCCTTCTCGGAGTGATCCGAGCTGATGAAGAAACGGATCCGGGCCGCATTTTCAGATACCGCCGGGTAGAGAATGGGCTGCGCACTGATTCCCTGCTCCGCCAGTTCCTGCGAAAGACGGGCCGCCCTGATGGAACTCGCCGTAATTGCGGGAATCACCGAGAGCCCGGCACTCGATCCCGTGGGAATCCCGGCAGCCCTGGCCTCCTCCAAAAATTTCCGTCCTCGCCGCTTGAGCATGGCGACCCTATTCGGCTCCTGCAGCATGATCCGTAGAGCCGTCAGCGCCGCAGCGCAGGAGGCTGGGGGCATCCCGACGCTGTAGACGAATCCCGGAGCCGAGTGCTTCAGATACTCCATCAGGGATGCGGATCCGGCCACATAGCCGCCACAGGATGCCAGCGACTTGCTGAGGGTTCCCATCCAGAGATCCACATCCGTGGAATCCATGCCGAAATGCTCCGCGATTCCACGACCCGTGGCACCCATGACTCCGATCGAGTGGGCCTCATCCACCATGAGAAGCGCATGGTGCTTGCGTTTTACGGCGACGAATTCCGGGAGGTCGGGAAAATCGCCGTCCATGCTGTAGATCCCCTCCACCACGACCAACACGCGCTCGTGATGACGCCTGGCCTCGGAAAGAATGCCATCCAGGGCCACATGGTCATTGTGCGGGAACGAGAGTCGCTTAGCTCCCGAAAGCCGAATGCCCTCGACAACAGAATTGTGGATCAAGGCATCATGGACGACGAGATCCTTGGGGCCGAAAAGGTGACCGATCACGGTGACCGAGGTGGCGTGACCGCTGACAAAGACAACGGACGCCACGGCGCGATGCAGGTCCGCAAGGGCCTTCTCAAGCTCACGATGCAGGGGACGCTCCCCGGCGACAATGCGACTCGCCGAGACGGAGGTGCCGTAGTGATCGATTGCTTCCTGGGCCGCCTTGTTCACCTGCGGATGGCCGCTGAGTCCAAGATAGTTGTAGTTGGAAAAATTGATCATCCGCCGCCCATCAACCACGGTGGAAGCTCCGGCCGTCCCCTCGTGGCATGAGAAAAATGGATTCCTGATCCCGAGTTTTTTGGCTCCTTGGAGCATGAGGGAAAATTTCTGAAATCCCGGGATTTTTTCCCACTGGGCTTGATCCGGATGAATCCCACGCTCCTTCGGAGCAATGAAAACGCCTGCCGCGGATCCCGTCTCCGCCTCCTCAAGGCGCTTGATGCGGCTTTCCATAGCCTTGCGGATAAGGCGTTCCTTCATCTGGGAAGCGAGACTGCGGGAATCGGGGACTGGGGCACTCATGGGTTGTATGACGCGAAATCAGCAATCCATCTCTGGACTCAAGCCTGTGCCGTGGATCGGGAGAGCGATGAGGCAAGATCGGCAAGATCGCCTTCTGTAAGTTCCCCGGCACCATGCTGCGCGGCCAACGTGCGAAGACTTTCCTGAACATCATCTGCAGACGATTCAGGGCCTTCGGTGATTTCACCCCCGATCATCGCGGCGATCTTTTCGGCAAGTTTCTGAATCGTGGGCCCCTCGCTCAAGGCCATCATCGGGAGCTTGATTTCAAGGCTTTCTTCGAGAGTTGCGGCCAATTCCACAGCCATGAGCGAATCCATCCCGGCATCAAAAAGCGATTTTCGATGATCCAGCTTCGCGGGATCCATGCGCAGGATTGCCGCAATGGATTGCGCGAGGTGTTCCTTGAGCAGGGTGACCGCCTGATCATGGTTCAACCCCTCAAATTGCTCCCTGATGGAGCGGACTTCACCACCCTGCACCGACTGATCCAGTGCTTCGTGACGGAAGCAGTTAAATCGTGGAACACCCGCCGAGGGCAGGAATTTGGTGAGCTTGCCCCATTCCAGGTCCAGCCAGGCGGCATTGACCACTCCGCGGACGATCAGTGATTCCAAGGTGTCGAGCGCCTCTTCCGAGGCAAGGGCGCGCCCGCCCATTCTTGAGCTCAGGGCTTCCTTGATCTGCTGGTTGCGGGCGAGATAGCCGGCGTCATTGAGCGGCCCCCAGGCCGCACAGGTAGCAGGAAGCCCCTCGGAGGCCCTGCGGGACGCGAGTGCTTCGAGGGCCATGTTGGCCGCCACGTAGGGCCCCTGACCCGGATTTCCGAAAACTGTGGTGGCCGACGAATAGAGCACAAAGAGGTCCAGCCTGTCTGCTCTTGTCAGTATGTCCAGAAGCATCGCTCCGGCAATCTTTGGCCGAATCACCTTCTCGAGTTGTTCTTCGGAAAGGTTCTGCAGGAGTCCGTCGGCGATGACCATGGCGGAATGAACCACCCCCAGGAGAGGAGGCATCGTGGAGCGGATTCTTTCCAGCAAGGCACACACCGAATCCCTTGAACCGATGTCGCAGGAGACGATCTCAACTCTAACCCCTGATGCCGTCAGTCCGGCCACAATCGACCTACCCTCGTCTGTGAGGACTCCCCTGCGGCTTGCCAGCACCAGGGAACGGGCCCCACGTCCCGCAAGCCATTGGGCCGTTCGCAGGCCGAAACCGCTGGTTCCTCCGGTTACCAGATAGGTGGCATCGGACCGAAGTGCAAGCCGATCAAAAGGGGCGGTGGAGACGACCATGGATGCTGTGGCGCCGGGGGAGGTCACCACGACCTTGCCCACCTGCTTGGAATGCTGCATGTGCCTGAACGCCTCGGCGATTTCCGAGGAATCGAAGACGGTGTGGGGCAGCGGATGGAGCACTCCCTCGTCGAAAAGGGCCGTGATCCTGGCAAACAACTCTCCGGTGAGGGCCGGGTTGGCTGCCATCAACTGGTCGGCATCGATGCCGTGATAGGTGATGTTGTTGCGGAAAGGACGGAGCCCGATGCGGCTATTTTCGTAGAAGTCCCTTTTGCCCAATTCCAGAAAGCGCCCGAATGGACGAAGGATCCTCAGATTCTTGACCACGGCCTCTCCGGCCAGTGAATTGAGGACCACATCGACGCCCGTGCCTGCAGTGAGGGCGAGAATCTCGTCGGCAAAGCGCAGCGACCGGGAATCCAGGACATGGTCGGCACCGAGCATCCGGACAAAGTCACGTTTCTCCTCGGAGCCCGCCGTCGCGAAAATCTCGAGACCAAGATGCCGTGCCAACTGGATTGCCGCGATACCGACCCCGCCGGCGGCTCCATGGATGAGCAAACGCTCGCCGGGACGCACTCTGGCAAGTTCGACCAGCGCGTAGTAAACCGTGAAAAAGGCCGTGGGAATCGTGGCCGCTGCCTCGAAGGACCATTCCGCAGGCTTTTTCATCACGGCCTCCTTCCTCGTGATCGCATGAGTCGCGAAGGCCCTCGGTGCAAACGCGATCACCTCGTCACCAGTGCGCAGTCCCGTGACTCCCTTACCCGTACGCGTTACCACACCCGAGAGTTCCATGCCGACCGTTTGTCCCGCAAAGCCGCTTTCCAGAGCCTCGTCGGGAAGCAGCCCCATGGCATACATCACATCCCGGAAGTTCAATCCGGCCGCCTTCACCTCGATTTCCAGCTCTCCCTCACCAGGTGCAACCCTTGGCCGGGAATGCCACTTCAGGTTCGCGAAGGAGCCGGGTTGCGTGAAATCAAGATACCGGGCCTCATCCGGATTAGGGAACGACTCATCCGAAGAGACAGCCCTGACTCTGGGAACTTTTCTTCCGAAGGATCCGAGGACGACCTCATTCTCCACAGATGCCGAGAGTAACTCCCCAAGAACGGCTTGGGCCGCCTCGCCGTTGGAAGCATGCCTCACATCGAGCACGCGCAGGGCCGCGGATGCATACTCGTTTCCGGCAACCCTCAGGTAGCCCAGCAGAGCACCTCCCTCCGGAGTCGCCGAGAAACTTCCGCCGTCACACCCATCCTCATGGAAAAGACCTGTAGAAACCACTGTCACGGGAAACGGAGCCGGCAAGCTTTCGTTCGCTTTGAGCAAGGCATTCAGGGAGAGAATTCGACGATGCAGATCCGGCAGGAGAATATCAGGATCTCCCTCGGCCTTCCGCAGACCCGAGATGCAAATCACGCCACGGGGTGCATGATCGTTTTCGGTCAGCAACTTCTCCCAACTTTGAGAACCCAATGAGGGGGCGATCACGGATGACTGCCCCAAACTCTCAAGACGATCCTGGAGCGACAGCGCTAAGGATGCCGACTGTTCATCGTCAAAGAACAGCAACCAACCGGAGGACTCGGGCGCAGCGGCCGGCACAACCAATTCGGAAGCCACTGATGCCAGGATCAGGAATCCCGATGACTGCCCTTCATCGGGCATTAAGGCACAAACATCAGCAACACCCTCTTCCCTGAGTTTCCGTTTCCATGCATCAGGTTTCTTCAGTCGTGAAAGCAGTCGCCCGTCGTCATCGGCCTGCCACCAGTCGCGGTTGAATCCAAACAGGAAGTCATTGATGCGGTTCGGTGCTTTTTCGGCAAAAGCCAGGGTTCCTCCCGGCATCAAGAGTTTGGTCATAGCGCTCAGGTTGTCCCCTGCGGCCAAGTCAGGCATCCCACCTGCAACCATGAGAAAATCAAATTTTCCACCAAGAACATCCGCAACCGGAAGCACCTCCCCGTCAGGGATCAAATGAATTGCAATGCTTGTATGGCCCTCGAGTCTGGCCATCAGATCCCGTCGGGCCTGCTGGTTCGGCACTGTGATGACCACCTCGCAATGTTCGCGGGACATCCAGGGGGCAAGAACACGTTCCCCTTGGATCTTGTTACCCATCATCCAGAGAATTCGCGGACGACAGAGCTCCGATGCCTCGGAAAGAGCCTCCCTAAGCCCCCCCAGCATCAGGTCGTGCATCTCCGCAAGCGATCCGGGAACCAGTAATGGGGCGTTCTCAGACCAATCACGTGGAAGCAATCCGGCTGCGTCGCGTTGGCCTGAGAGGATTTCCTCCAAATGACTCCCGATTCTTCCCGCAGCGCGGATGATTTCCGAATACTCCGTGTGGCTCTCGATGAGGGTCAGCCAGACAGCACGTGCGGATGGCTCCTCGGGACGATTAACCCAGGAATAGCGCCCCTCCTCACGCCTTCTTAGCAGCCCATCCTGCTTGAGCATCCAGAGTAGGTTGGCTGCATACGGCTGAAGCGAAGCACTTATGGTCCCTTTCTTCACCAACTGATCCAAGGTGAAGGATTCTTTTGCCCCCGTGATGCTGACGAATGCCTCCCTCGCAAACTCGCTGCAGAGGAGTTCCAGCAAAGGCTCTACCTCCGTGGCATAGCGTTTCCATGGCGCGGAGCCCTCTAGCTTTTCAAGAGCACTCTCAAGAAGCGGGCTTAGCTTCTGAAGCGAAAGCTCCTGCCTGGCCTTGCCGTTGGGCAGAGGCATGGAGAGATAGGTTGTGCTCAGGAATCGGGCATGATCCCCCGCGCGGACCATGAGCTTGGCCGCTTTGAATCTCACCCCGGAGGCCGAAGCGACCAGATCCCCATCAGAGTTCCTGAGGCAGAGATCCGCCAGGATTCCGCGCCGCGTACGACGCCTCACTACGGCCTCGAGGGAAGCACAAGTTTCAGAAGGGCGGTGAAGCCGGACCCTATCCAACCGCACCGGAAGATAAGCCCTTCTCCCACGGGATTCCAAGGGGTCCGAGGCAATCAATCCCAGCAAAGCCTGCAGGGCCCCGTCCAGATAGCTCGGATGCACAAAATAGCGACTGCCCTCACCAACCAGGCACTCGGGGGTATCCAGTGTTCCCTTGATCTCATGACCAGTGATGAGGATTTCCCGAACCGGACGGAAAGCTTCCCCGTATTCCAACCCAAGCCTGGCTGCCGATTCATAGAGTTCCTCACCGGTGAGCTTCACCTCATCCCGAGACTCCCCTCCGTCGGCAGATCCCGATGACAGAGCCTCAGGCATGGGGGATGGCAGCACGCGCACCGTGACATGGGTCATCCAAGGCTCTTCGGAAAGCCTCTCCCTGCTCAAGATACTGAGCCGCGAATCATGCTCATCCAGAATGACCCTGATCGTTTTGGATTTCTTCTCCTCCAGGAGAAGCGGGGCGTAGATCTCCAGATCCTCCAGATCCAGCGCGGGAGACCCGAACCGGAGGGATCCAGCCGCGAGTGCGAGTTCGACAAAACCTGCGGCAGGGAAGACAACCACCCCGCCGACCTTATGGTCAGAGAGGAACGGGTAGAGCGCCGTATCGAGATGATTTTCCCAAGTAAACCGCCCTTCCCTGAGACGATAGCCGAGCAGCGGATGCTCCCGGACACGCTGCGAGAGACGATATGCCTCTCCGGTATGCGGCGTTTCAAACCGAACCTTCTGCCACGGGTATCCCGGCAGACTTAACCTGACGGATGGCTGGTTCGGGAAAAAAGCATCACGGCCGGCAGCAACCCCGGACTGGAGCACCTGCAGAACGGCGCGAAGGAACTGGGTGAAGTCTCCGGCCGTCCGCGTCATCGGCGCGGCCACCAACCCCTCGGCGCCTGATTCCTGCAGACATTCGTTCACATATGCACGGAGGACTGGATGAGGACCTACCTCGATGAAGACACGGCCGCCGTTCCGGATGAGTCCCTCCATCGCCTCGGCAAAGAGCACGGGATCCCGGACATTCTTCCACCAGTATTCCGGCCCCAGTTCCTCACCGGAAATTCTCCTCCCATCCACCGTGGAATAGAACGGAATTGCTGCCGAGGATGGGCTCAGCCCCGCGAGATCATCCAGCAACGGTTTGCGAATGGGATCCATCGCCGGGCTGTGGAAAGCATAGTCGAGATCAAGCCTCTTGAAGCGGACTCCTTGCCCGTTCAGCACCTCCTCGCAAGCGGCAAGACCTGCCGGCAAACCGGCCAATGTACAGCTCCTTGGACTATTGACGCCGGCCAAGGAGGGACGGATTCGAGCATCAATGCGCCCGAGGATCTCTCCAAGTTCCTCTGCCCCGAGGGCCACCGCGGTCATCGCCCCCGAACCCCTGGTCTTTCCCTGCTGCAGACTGCGCTCATGGATCACATGAACCGCCTGCTCAAGCGACAAGGCTCCGGAAGCCCACGCCGCAGCTACTTCGCCAACACTGTGACCGATCACCGCCCCCGGAGTGATCCCGTATTTTTGCATCAGGCGCACCAAGCCGACCTGGATCGCAAAGAGCGCGGGCTGCGCAACCTCCGTCAGCCTCAGCATCGATTCCTTCTCGGGATCCTCCAGCACCTCCGTGAGCGAATAGTCGGCATATTGCGAAAAGAGCTCATCCACTTCGGCTACCGCTTCACGGAAAACCTTGCTCTGCGCGAGCAGTAGGCGGCCCATTCCCGTATGCTGTGAACCGTTTCCGGAAAAGACAAAAACGGGCCTGCCCGATTCCTCCAACTCCCTCCCCTCCACCACGTATTCATCCGATCCGCACTGAAGCCAATTATCCAAAGCCCCAGCCAGGGATGGGGCTGTCTTCCCATAAACAGCCAACCGCTGGGGCAGCCACTCCCTGCACTGAGTCACGGCATGAGCCAAATCATCGGTTGATATCTTGGAATTGCTTCGGAGGTATTCGGAGTACTCCTTGGCCAGATCCCGCAAGGCACCCTCGGATTTTGCGGACAGAAAGAGAGGAGCGGACTCCGTCAATCCATCGGATTTTTTTGCTTTTGAACCTCCCGATACTTTTTTTGCAGGGGGTGATTCCAGCACCACGTGGGCATTGGCCCCTCCGAATCCGAACGAATTCACCCCGACCACAAGCCGTCCCTTGGCAGGCAGGGGTGTCGGTTCGACCGGAACAGCAAGCCCCCACTCCTCAAGCGGGATTCTGGGGTTCACCTTCTTGAGGTGAATCGTGGGGGGAATGACGCGGTTCTTGAGTACCAGCAAAGCCTTCACAAGGCCCGCGATTCCCGAAGCAGCCTCAAGATGGCCCACGTTGCTCTTCACTGATCCAATGGGAAGCGGCGATCCGGGGGGGCGGCTTTTACCCAACACCTCGGCAAGCGCCGTTGTCTCGATGGGATCTCCAACCTGCGTCCCTGTCCCATGAGCCTCGATGTAGGAAACCTCTGCGGGAGTGATCCCCGCCTTTCGGTAAACTTCCTCCAGCAGACGGGCCTGGGCCTCGGCACTGGGCACCGTGAGATTGGAGGTTTTCCCATCACAGTTGACGCCTGAGGCGGCGACAACGGCCAGGATCTCATCGCCATCCGCCAAGGCCTTGGAAAGCTGCTTGAGCAGGACCACTCCAGCCCCCTCCGAGCGGGCATACCCCTTGCCCCCCTCGTCAAAGGGAGTGCATCTGCCTGCCGGCGAGAGCATGGAGGTCTTTGAGAAATTGATGAAGCCCATCGGGTGGAGATGCAGACTAACCCCCGCCACGATCGCCGCCCCTGAGTCGCCGCTTCGAATCGCCTGGCAAGCTTGGTGAAACGCCACAAGCGACGACGAGCAGGCAGTGTCCACGGACATGCTCGGTCCCTTCAGATCGAAGAGATAGGAGAGTCGGTTCGCCGCGATGCTGTTGGTGTTGCCGGTGGCCGATGTCGAGTCGATGGCTGCCAAGTCATCGACGCTCAGGTAGACATTATCCGTGGTCGAGATGCCGACAAAGACCCCTGCATCGGAGCCACGCCACTGGGAGGGTTTGATGCCAGCCTTCTCAAAAGCTTCCCAGGTAAGCTCCAGCAGCATTCGCTGTTGGGGATCCATCTGAGCCGCCTCACGGGGAGAGATTCCGAAAAACGCATTGTCGAAGCCGAAGATATCCCCGACAGATCCGGAGGCGAAGGTGTAGGCCTTTCCCGGCTCCGATTTGTTGGGATGAAGGTAGGTATCTTTCGCCCAGCGATCACCGACAACCTCGGTTACCAGATCCTCTCCGCGCAGAAGAAGTTCCCAAAAATCACCCCTCTCCTCACCGGGCAACCGGTGGGAGTATCCCACAATCGCAATTTGATCAGTTGGGGTTTTTTTCATCATTCAAAATGGCTGCAACACCGCAGAGACTTTTTATCACTCAATGTACGATAAGTAGTGATGTCTGTTTATGGCGTCAAAATGATTCAAGAACCGCGTCTATTCGCTCAGGAACATTTCTTGTTGGTTTTCCAAAAAAGGCGTGCCTGGAAATTGATTCTTAGACTGTTGAAAGAAACTTCTCCACCTTTGAAAAATAGGCATCCCGGTTTGAAGCCCCCTCCGATTCCACCCTCCTCATATCGTGGTGTCCCCGGGGTTGAAAGGCAAGGGATCTGATCGTTTCCAACCAGTGCTCACCATTGATCGGGCTAACGAGAGTGACGCGATTTCCCCCCGTTTCCCTGAAAACCGGAATGTCTGATGCTATGACAGGAACGTTGGCGGCCTGCGCCTCGACAAATGGCAGACCGTATCCCTCCGCGAAAGAGGGCATTAGGAGCGCTCGTGCCCCCACGAGCAATCGCTTAAAGCACGGCGTGGAAAGGCCCGAGACCTCCATCACGTGCCCCCTGAGCGTCCGGCAACGATCGAGCAGATCGACAACATTCTCATTTTCCCATCCTCTGGACCCGACAATAAGAAGCTTGGGAGCCGCCGCCCCATGCCGACGAACCAGCTCACGCCATACATGCAGCATCATGAGATGGTTTTTACGGGGCTCGATCGTGCCGCAGATTATGAAGTATGGCTGCTTCTCAAGGCGCGGATCCAAGGGCTCTGGACGTGAAAAAATCGGTGCCGCAGGAATTGGTTCGACAAGGATGGGCAGGTCACTTCTGCCAAGCGCCGCCAGGCGACGCTCAAGGGCATCACGCACGACTTCGGTTGTCACGATAGCACCCGCCCCGAAGGTTGCGAGATTCCGAATGCGTTTCAAGTGACGGTCATATTCCGCATTGCGAAAATATTCGGGCATTTCGAGCGGAAGCAGATCGTGGATAAAAAAAACGGGCTTCACATCCGGGCGTTTCTTAAACCAACGGAAATAGGATGCCACCCAAAGAGGGAACTGACTCACATTCAGATAGACCGACCCTTTGGGCAATGCCTTGACCGGACAGCGCCCTACGGGAATCCCATGTTGACCGATCCATCGCAAAACTGCAGCGGCACTGCTCTTGGACACCTGGGAAAGACGCCCCGCGGGATAAGAGTTGCCGAAGCCGCCTACAATCCAGTCAACGATCCCTGCATAGACGCCCCCCTGATCGGGTTCTTCGTGCTCACGCCAGTTGCTCGAAATTCCCTCCACGATGCCGCATGCTCCCCCCGGCGTCATCAGCCGCGGTCCAAGCACCGTCATCATCAAACCCAACCGGTCTTTGGCTACAAAGTGTTCCGCAAAGGCAATATCGATTCGATCGATCCCATTCGGGGTGCTGTTCATGACCCGCGTAGCCAGCCGGGTCATGTCATAGGTCACTGAAGGCTCTTTCATCATCGGAGACTGGATTCGTTCGGGGCTTTTTCACCATCCAGCACACGCGCCTCATTCCATACGGAAAGACTGAAGGAAAGTAGAACCACTGGAAACAAAGCATAGGCAAACGCGTCGATTAGCGTGAGATGCCCAAAAGGCAGTTCCAATTTTCCGAAGAAGAAAACCAGGACAGTATAAAGAAATAACGCCAGTCGGATTTCAGTGGGTCCAATCCAGCCATAGCTGATGCGGAAAGTCCCTGTGGCAACCGCACGGATGAAGGTAAGCAGTGCCATCAGCCAGTAACTCAACAGGATGAGACAACCCGCATCGAACCGCAGATAAGGGGAAGCGCCTAGCCCAAGATAGATGAATGCCAACGATATCATGTCCGTGCTGTGATCGACAAAAAAACCATAGACCGGACGCTCGATCTTTCTGAACCGCGCCAACGTACCGTCAAGCGAATCCCCGAACCAATTGATCACAATCCCCAAGCACGCCAACCATAGATACCACGCCGAGAAACCGCTCGCGACATAGCATATCCCTGTGAGCAACGCACCGAACACCCCGAAGATGGTGAGCAGATCGGGGGTTACCCAGAGAGGAAGCCGAGTCGCAAGGGCTGTCAGGAGCAATTTTTCCCGGCGCGCCAACAAGGATTCCTGAATTCTCGTTACAGACATAAGACCCTTAGGTTGATGGAAGTGATTCTGATAATGGTTTCAATCCAGTTTTTACCTCAAAAAGCACGGATGCATCGGATTTTTATCATTGCTTTCCCAGCAGGCTTTTTAACAACCCTAAAAGGCTATTGGTCTTCAGCCTAATACCTTGCCGTTAGGGTTAGTTCCCTCTTTTTACTTTCCCACCTTCCCACCTTCCCACCTTCCCACCTTCCCAGCTCCCAGCTCCCAGCTCCTATATCCCCAACCCCACCCTGATCTCCTCCAGCCTCCGGGCATAGATTCGGCCAACTGCCTCAGGGCTGAAATCATGCCCCGGATCCGAGACATCGCGGGGACTCTCCCTGATTTCGCGCATCAGTTTCGCGGCATGATCCAGATCCGGCTCCGCCCACATTTGGCCATCACCCCAGAAGTATTCGCCAGGCTCCAGAGGTCTGAGACGATAATCGACCAGGGCAACCCGAGGTTCCCTGCAGAAATCCAAATTGCCCGAGAAGCCGGTCGCGATCACCTGCTTGCCCAACAAGATCCCTTCCGCGATCCCTCGGCCGAATCCCTCCGCCCTGTGGAGCGACACAAAACAATCGCACGCGTTGTAGAGAGCCATCACCCGAGGACGCCTCATGCTCTCATCGATAATGTGAATCCTCGGATCACCCGCAACCTGCCGTTTTACCCCGTTCCAAGACCGATGCTTACTCAGGTAATGGTGCAGTCTCTCCAGAATCCTTAACCGATCGGTCCTCGCACCGGAAAGATTAACCTTCATCACAAGACCCACCTCATCCGGAGCTTCCTTGGGAAATGCCCTCTGGAATGCCCGGATGACACCGTCAGGATTTTTACGCGCGATGCTTGAGTTAATGTCAAAGGAGAAGACAAAGAGATAGGGTTTTTCAGGCAAGCCGAACTCCCTCCTGCCCTCGGTCGAGATATCTCCTATCTGCACCGGAAGAGTCATTGCTCGGACCGGTAGCGTCGAATTGGAGAATGCTTGGGCAGAGTATTTGCTGATTCCCCAGAGCTCATCGACAGCCCCATAGGTGTGCAAACAACTGGCCGGCCAGTGAGGCAGCTCCCACGGAGAGAGGCCGATATTGTACCGATCACCGAACATGCCGGTCCCACGCTCACAGGTCAATCGGGCCTGCTCCACTCCCGTGATGCAGAGCAAGTTGATCGCGTAGGATGGCTCCTTCGAGATCCAATGGTGAACGGAATGATCTTCTTGGGAGATCTCCTTGCCGGGCTCCACATTGATAATGGAAAAAGGAATCCCCTGCGTCCTCAGCGCCGCGGCGGCGAGGCGGACATCCTCACCGATTCCAAGCTCACCTCTGGCGTACCCATAGAGATTCACTCCGAAGGGGAGCCTCGGCGGCTTGATCCCCCTGCGAGCTGTCGAGACAAGCCTTGTTACGGAGGCCAACTGGATTTCCCTGGGCCGGGTGTTGGCCGACTCAGTCAGGGTAAGCGACGGTAAAAGAGGCCGCGGAAGCCTCAAGGGGCTTCTTGTGAGACCACTCGGCAAATGCGCCATCACGATCGGAGGCTGGTTCGGAGAGTGATCTACGAAAAAAACCGATTCCAGATCCCCTAGATCCTTCAGATGGAACCTGCGAAAAAGTTGCAGATTTGTTTTTTTGCGATCGTGTTTGCGCAGGCGGATTTCATTCACGAGGCAGGCAACAGATCCAAATCGTTCGATGAGGCGGTCCCTCAGCCATGGCGCCACGGGCGGGGAATACCTGCGATATCTCTCTCCACGCCAATACGCAACTGCGACACCGCGCCGCACCCTGGCACTGGAGAGCATCCCGCCAAAGGTATAACGACAATGCGTCACGCCGTAGAAAAACATCGCGACCGGAACCATCCCTTCCCATCGGTCGCCTGGAATCTTCGGGAGCATCAACGGCTGGGCAAGCTCCAGATCCCATTCGGGGATCGTTCGCAGAATCTCGTATTCCCTCCTCCCCTCGGTGGCACACCATGCCAAGAAGCGCACATAGTCACGTGCCCTCCCCTTATGCAGGGGGAAACGCACCTGAAGGATTGGTCGCAAATGCCAGATCACAAGCATCGCCCCATAGACGCCTGTGGGCAGAACGAAGGGAAGCGTCACCCGCCTTAGATAGGCATGCTCATCGGATAATTCGGAAACAGGCATTAATTGGAATCAGGCTATGAGACTGAAGGCTGAAGGCTTTTAGGTAGCTACAACCGAGCAATCCTCGTCCCCCATCACTTTGACTAATCGGTTTGCTGAGTTCTAAGGTTTATAACTCGTCACTTAAGTAATTACAGCTCCCACCTTCCCACTTTTTAACCTTTTAACTTTTTCACTTTTTACTCGGCTATGCCGCCCCCGCCATATGGCGGCCGTAAAAGTCCAACCCCTCCTCCACCGTGTCGAAGTGGTGCATCCGACCATCCACCAGCACAACGGCATCCTGACAGTGCTCACGAATGAAGTTAGGATCATGTGAAACGATCACCTTCCCCCGATCGGCACGCTTCTCAAAGAGTTCGTAGTTACACTTAGAGTGAAATCGGCTATCGCCCACCGCCGAGACTTCATCAATGAGATAGCAGTCAAACTCGATAATCATCGAGAGCGCGAAGGCAAGCCTGGCCTTCATCCCGGAGGAATACTTGATGATATCTTCTCGCAGATAGATTCCCAGTTCCGTGAAGTCCTTTACAAACTCCACCTTATCCTCGAAGGGAACATCATAAATCCGGCAAATCAGGCGCATGTTGTCAAAGCCCGTCAGATGATTGTGAAAGGCATCAGCGAGTGCGATCGGCCACGACATCTTCATCTGGCGGATGATCTTCCCAGAGGAGGGGCGCTCCGATCCGCTCAGCAGACGGACGAGAGTTGATTTACCCGCGCCATTCTTGCCAAGAACCCCGAGCTTCTCGCCTGGTTTGATCAGGAGATTGATCCGGTCCAGGATCGTCCGCTCCCCCCCGTGGATGGGATAGCGCTTGGTGACATTGATGAGTTCAATCATGGATATTTATGAAATCAAAGCCTGTTTAACTGAACCAAGCTTCATGGATGGAGCGCGGTAGACTGCGAGCAAAGCGAACAGCCCCGTAGTGGCGCCACCGCTTCCGGGAGGAAGTGGCGTCAATACTGTTAGACTGTAGGTAGACTTATTAAACAGTCACGTCAGTGGCAGCTCCTCGTTTCACTCAGAGCGGTAAAAGGTACAAAGGTTAAAAGTAAGAGTAGTAAAAGATAGACAAGTTAGCACAAACATTCCCACCTTCCCAAATTCTACTTTTTTGCCCCTCCTCGAGTTGTTTACCACTTACGATACCGACTTAAGGAGTGGGTTTTTTTACGCCTGCTTAGCGGAATCCGTACTTTTTTAGCGCTTTCTCTTGATGAGTTTTTCGTATTGAGAGTGATTCCCAATCCAGAACCAGATCACCGTATCGTCATCTTCGATACCGAGAGCCCTATAATTGTCCGTGATGCGTGCAGACCAAAAGTTCTGGACTCTCTTGAACTGAACAGAAGGATGTTTTGGATCCCGAAGCCACAACCGATATTGCTTTGCCGCACTCTTTTGCAGTTCGTTGCTTAATCCCTGAAAACAAGCCCAGAAGGACTTTGATGCCTTACTGTGCATCATTGGGAAATGGAGTCGTTTTCCCAGCTCGATGCTCTTCTATTGCGGATTGCGCAAGTTCATTCAGCCTGCCGGCAGCCACATCTTCCTGAATCTGCGAATCCCAAGCTTGTGAGAACTTTTCAGAAAGCCACCCCGTGAGAACAAAAAACTCCTCTCGAGGAAGCTTCTCGATGGCTGACTCAATCTCTTCAACAGTGCTCATAGCTTGATCCTACCCTTCCTCAAGATCTTGTCAACCGGCCCCAATCCTAGCCATTTGCTTGCCCGGCCGTTGCTTCGGATACTTTACGGGAGGTTAAATGCATATCTTCTCTATAGCCCTAGTCTCTCGACTTTCGTCCCTCGACTCGCCCCTTAGCCTTTGACGCCACTTTCTCCCGGAAGCTGTGGCGCCCTTCGGGCTACGACTTTGTCGTAGTCTTCCGCGCCCGACCCCTCGGGCTTGAGTCCCACCTTCCCACCTTCCCACCTTTTACTTTGCCTGTCACTCACTCCTAAAAGTCTAACAGCCTTCAGTCTAATAGGCTTCGCAAAATCGTGGCTATGCGACTATTTTGCGACTAATAATCGTCATCTGCCCAAGTCCGATGAAGGTCAGGACCAGGCACCAACCGACAATGTAGGGAATGCTGTAGTGGGCATGAAAACTTGATCCAAAGAATCCTTCTCTGAGCATCTCAACCCCATGAACCATAGGATTATACAATACAGCTTGCTGATATTTTACAGGGAGAGCGCTAACGGTAAACATAGCACCAGAAAGCGGAACCAGTAGATATGCCCCAGGATGCCAAAGCGTATGAACCACCTCGGATCGCTCACTGAGAGATCCAATAGTTAATGCCAAAGACGCACCGAGCCAAGCTAGCAATATCCAACCTAAAAATACATGAAATGGATCAACTGGCAAATCCATAAAACCAAAGTACGAAAATATCAATGTTAAGATTACAAATGACAAGGTTGCACCCATTCCTTCAAGCAATAGCCTAGCCAAGTAAATGTCAATAATTTTAATGTTACGATGATGCATTAGGGTGTGGTTAGCCTTGACTGCGCCTACAAGCCTGAATGGCATATTACGCCAAAGAAGAATGGAAGAATAACCTGTGATAGCAAAGCCAGCAGGGGAAATACTAGTGCTGTGCGATGTCCCGACTATGTGCCAAAGAACCATGATTCCTAAAGTAAAAATCATTGGCTCGCCAAACATCCAAAGAAAACCGATATTATGACGCCCCCAGCGATCAAGAATCTCACGCATCAGGAGTGCTCCGATAACCCTACGCTGAATCTTAAAGGATTCCCAGAGACTGATTTCTGTAGTTGAAGAATTCACAGGGATCAAGGGGATGATGTAAAAATCTGTAAAAAGTTAGAAAGTGAAAAAGTGAAAGGTCTGGATAAGCCAAGATGGGAGCTAAGACTAACTTTGCTTCCTTTAACTTTCACACCTTTGACTCCTCTTATTTGTTTAATCATGGTAACCAGTGGTTCTTTCATTTAACGTTTTAAATGCCAAGGTAGGTTCTTGGGATCGCGACTAGCCAAATAGGCTCCCCAGTCTTTAAGAAAGATCTCCCGGTGAGCCTCTGCAGTTCTTCCCGCCCACGCTCCATCTTCTATTGATGAAGTGGTTGCATTCTCAATGTGATAGCAGTTAGCACGACTAGCTAGATAAACTTTCTCTCCATACAGAAGTGACCTCATGCAGAGATCCGTGTCCTCATAGTAGGCTGGAGAATACTTCTTCTCATCGAATCCACCCATGGAGAGAAAATCTGATTTCCTCATCATCAAGCATGCCCCTGAGACATAATCAACTTGTTGAAAACGAGTAAGCTTGGGGAGATTAAACTTGGGATCATTTCGTCCATGACGGATAGGATGCCCATCCGGTTGAAGCGTTGCACCAGCCTCCTGCATTGTTCCTTCTGGATATCGCAGAACAGAACCAACTATTCGACAGTCAGAAGTTTTTTTGAAGGATAATAACATCTCATCAATGGCACCTTTGTCCAGAAAAGCATCATTGTTGAGAAAAAGCAGGTAGTCACCCCTAGCCTCTAGGGCGGCAAGATTGTTGGCCCGGCTGAATCCCTTGTTTTCTCCTATCTTGATCACCCGAAAAGAAACCTCTGATTGGTGTAGGTATTCAAGATCCTGAGCTGAACTCCCATTATCCACACAAAGAATCTCAAATTTGGAATTACATGCCGATGAAGCAGCTGCTGCTACAGCAAGTCGTGAAAGGTGCGATTTTTCCAGATTTAAGATAATAATACTGACTGAAGGGATCTTTTTCTGATGCGAACAATTATTTTCCGAGTATATTTTTGAAAATTCTCCAACAACTAATCGTTTTTGCCTGCAAAGAAATGGTTTTTTAAGACTTACCTGATATTTTCTTCTATCCCTAATCCTAACTGTGCCATAATGCCCAGTAGAAGTCCTGATCTTTAATTTACAGAGCCGAAACGCTTCGCGGAAAGCATGAGCATCTAAAGTGACCAAAATATCACTTTCATAAGGATCAAAATCAGGCAACAGGATGCATGATTTTTTCCCAGCAGACCAAGCCCCCCACAATTCCGGACTGTAGAAACCGAAAATTAGATGCTTCGATGATTCCTTGAAATCAATGCTTTCTTTATGTTTTTTGGTAGCTAAGCAAATGCTGCGATAGGCAACTGACAAGCTTCGTTGGTCCAGCTTATCAGTGCCAATTGATGATGGCGACGAATTCCGCGAATATGTGAATTCCAGAATCAGCAAAATCTTTCCATTATCATTCTGGCTTTCCGATCGCGAAGAGGCGGAAACCGATCTCCTTGAGTTTGGCGTGCGGCAGGATATTGCGACCGTCGAAGAGGAAGGCGGGCTTGAGCATTCCGTCATGGATCTTCTGGAAATCAAGATCCTTAAACTCGTCCCACTCGGTGAGGACCGCAACGGCATGCGCTCCCTGACATGCTTCAGAGGCACTCTTTACCACGATAAGGTTGGGATTAGTCCCGGTCCCTAGGACGTCGGCACGGATCTGCTCCTCGGTGACTTGGGGATCATAGACGTAAACCTTAGCTCCCTCTGCGAGGAGGTCACGGCAGACGGCGATGGCTGCCGTCTCGCGGGTGTCGTTGGTGTCCTTCTTGAAGGCGAATCCAAGGATGCCGATGTGCTTTCCGCTGACCGTATTGAAGAGGTCACGAACGATGCGACCACTGAAACGGGCCTTCTGCCAGTCGTTGATCTTCACCACGCTCTCCCAGTAGGCGGCTACCTCGGGAAGACCAAAGTGCTGACAGAGGTACGTGAGGTTCAGAATGTCCTTCTGGAAGCAGGAGCCGCCGTATCCGACGGAGGCCTTCAGAAACTTGGGACCAATGCGGGAATCCTTGCCGATGGCACGGGCCACATCGTCGACATCGGCTCCGGTCGCCTCACAGAGTGCGGAGATGGAGTTGATGGAGGAGATGCGCTGGGCGAGGAAGGCGTTGGCCACGAGCTTGGAAAGCTCTGAGGACCAGAGATTGGTGGTGAGGATCTTCTCTCGCGGAATCCAGCGGGCGTAGATGGAAACGACCTTCTCGATGGCGTCGAGGCCCTCGGGGGTCTGCTCGCCGCCGATGAGGACGCGGTCGGGGTTCTCCAAATCCTCGATGGCCGTTCCCTCGGCAAGAAACTCGAGGTTGGAAAGCACCTGGAAGGTGCCGTTCTTGGAGTTCGAGCGGAGGATGGTGAGCATCGCCTCGGCGGTCTTCACGGGGATCGTGCTCTTCTCGACAATGATCTTCGGACCCTCGGCCTCCTCGGCAATCATTCGGGCGGCTGACTCAATGTATTTGAGATCGGCGGCACGGCCGGCTCCGACGCCATAGGTCTTCGTCGGGGTTCCGACGCTGACAAAGATGATGTCGGCCTCGCGGATCGCCTTGCGGACATCGGTGGAGAAGAAGAGGTTGCAACCACGGGCGGACTCCACGACCTCCTGAAGACCCGGCTCATAGACCGGCAGCGCGTCGGAATTCCAGGCTGCAATTCGCTTCTCGTTGGGGTCAGTGACGGTAACGCGGATATCAGGGCACTTTGCCGCGATCATGGCCATGGTGGGACCGCCGACATAACCGGCACCGAGACAGCAGATAGAGGTGGACATATTGGGAAAGGATGAAGGCTAAAAGTGAGTCGAGGGTCGAGGGACGAGAGTCGAGGGCTTTATGGGAAAATGAAGTCGAACGATGAGTGGGCGGAGTTTTGGAAAATGGGAAAGGGTCTGTTGATAGTAAGTCGAGCGGCGTAAGTCGAGAATCGAGAAGTTTTTTACTGAGGCTTTAGCCTGGATACTCTGCCCAGTGTTTTCGACAAAGCAACCAACTGGGACGCAAGAACATCAGCTTTCAAAACTATCTCATCTAACTGAGCCTGCTGAATGTAATTTTCGTCCAAAGCGAGAAAAAGCTGTGAAACGACCTCCATCAACGAGCCATAGGCGATCTCGAGGTAATGAGCAAAATCAGCATCAGAGTTACGACCTGCACCTTCTGCAATATTCGATGAAATGGAGATGGATGCCCTTCTTATCTGAGAAGTAAGGCCATACGCCTCATTGGAGGGAAACGTCCGGGACAACTCATGGATTTTCTTATTCAGAACCCTAGCCTGTTGCCAGACCTCTAGTTTCTGAAACCGGAACTGCTTCATGAAATACTCTGGTATCCTGCTCTCGACCCTCGTCTATCGACCCTCGACAAATCCTTCTACTTGGCGAGAGCACTCCTGAAATAAGAAATCGTTTTCTCAAGGCCTGCTTCAAGCGGGACCTGGGGCTCCCAGCCGAGGGTTTCCCTCGCCAGGGTGATATCAGGACGGCGTTGCTTCGGATCATCGGCGGGAAGCGGCTTGTGGGAGATCTTGGACTTGCCACCGACCTTCTTGAGGACGAGTTCGGCAAGCTGGAGCATGGTGAACTCGCCGGGGTTGCCGAGGTTCATCGGGCCGACGCACTTCTCCTGCTCCATGAAGCGGAGGAATCCCTCGACAAGGTCGTCGACGAAGCAGAAGGAGCGGGTCTGCGAGCCGTCACCGTAGACGGTCAGATCATTTCCCTGAAGGGCCTGAACGATGAAGTTGGAGACGACACGCCCGTCATCGGCCAGCATGCGCGGACCATAGGTGTTGAAGATGCGGATGACGCGGATATCGACTCCATTCTCGCGGTGGTAGTCGAAGAAGAGAGTCTCTGCGGCACGCTTGCCCTCGTCGTAGCAGGAGCGAAGTCCGATCGGGTTGACATTACCCCAGTAGGACTCCTGCTGGGGATGCACGGCGGGGTCGCCGTACACCTCGGAGGTGGAGGCCTGGAAGACACGGGCCTTCACGCGCTTGGCGAGACCGAGGCAGTTGATCGCCCCGACCACGGAGGTCTTCATGGTCTTGATGGGGTTGTACTGGTAGTGCAGGGGCGATGCGGGACAGGCCAGATTGTAGATGCGGTCGACCTCGAACTTGAAGGGGTCGATGATGTCATGGCGCACCAGTTCAAAGCGGGGATTGCCCTCGAGGTGCTGGATGTTGGCCTTGCGACCGGTGAAGAAGTTGTCGAGACAGATGACTTCGTGACCCTGACCGATCAGGCGGTCACAGAGGTGGGATCCGAGGAATCCGGCTCCACCGGTGACGAGAATGCGCATAATGATAGTGTTTACTTGCTTTTTAGTTTTTCAAATTCAGCCAACGCCATTCCAACTACTTGATCCATATTATAGTACCGGTAGGTTGCCAATCGCCCGATAAAAGAAACATTGGAAAGTTTTTCAGCTTTCTCTGCATATTTTTTATAGAGAGTAGCAGTCTCAGGTGTGGGGATTGGGTAGTAGGCCTCCTTGCCTAGACCGAAGTCGTCAGGGTACTCCCGAACGATCGTTGTATTGGGACATTGCTGGCCGGTGGCATGTTTGATCTCCACGATCCGAGTGAACTCCTCATCATTGGGGTAGTTGACCTGCATGGCTGGTTGCCAAAAACCGGCTTTACCTGCAATGGCTTCACGTGATTGAAGCTGATACGGAGTAAAGGATTCATTCTCAAATCTGAGCGAACGGTACGGCAACGGGCCATAGCGGGAATCGAAAAATTCATCGATCGGTCCAGTATATACAAGGTGATCATGAGGTATCTTGTCGATAACATCCCTGTAGTCGGTATTGAGCATCACTTCCACCCCAGGAGACGCTGCGAGCATTCGCTCAAACATGCGGTGATAACCCTCCTTGGGAATAGCCTGAAATTCCTCACGCAGGTAGCGATCGTCACGATTTGTCCTGATCGGAATCCGACCACAGACAGAGGCATCCAAGTCTTTTGGATCCTTTCTCCATTGCTTGAGAGTATAATTCTTAAAAAACTTCTCATACAGTTCCCAACCGACCTGAGAAACAATGACATCCTCCGAATTAGTGGGATTTTCAATGGGGACTCTCTTGGAGGCTAACCAGGCTTCGAATTCCTCACTGGAACTTTCCCTGCCAAGGTACTGCTCAAAGGTGTTTAAATTGATAGGAAAATTCCAGTAACGGCCGTCAGAGTAACTCAGGATTTTATACTCTACGGGATGCCAATCAGTAAACTGAGACAGATACTCAACGATGCGGGGGGAGTTCGTCCGGAAGTAGTGTGGACCATACTTGTGGATTAAGACTCCAGCATCATCGTATTCGTCTTGGGAGTTGCCCCCGATGTGGTTGCGTTTTTCTACAATCGTGCACTTAGCGCCGAGTTGGCTCGAAAGTCGCTCTGCCATGACAAGGCCGGCATAACCTGCGCCGACAATGAGGTAATTATTTGGCATTTAGTTTATTATTATTTTGTAAACTACCTTTTAGAGAGCTATTGCCATGTTATTGAGAAATTCATTTCCGCTAATCTATGAGTTAATGAAGAACACGTTTTTTTATAAGCACTAAGTACCCTATTGTAATTAAGAAATGGAGATGTATTACGACTAAAACCTTCTTCAGTGTGTCTATACAAGAAAAGGTGCTCTGGAATTACATCCATTTTGTACCCTTCCAATGCAATGCGAGCTAATAGTTCCCAATCTTCAAATGAACTTTGTCGACACTCTCCAAAACCACCTATTCTTTCAAACGTTTTTCTCTTTATAAGAAAGTTAGCATCCCCAAAAACATTATTTCTATATCCAGCCTCTAAGCAAGGTCCAGGGGGCATGTAAGAATATACAATCTTACGATCTTCTTCTTTACTGTTTTGGAACGCACGTAAATAGCATGTTAGAACATCTCCGTCAAATATACTCATGGCATTTGTAAATCGCTCGACCATGTTCAATTCAGCTATATTATCTGCATCCATAAAAATCAGATAGTCCGTACTCGCGTTTTTCGCCACATAATTTCGAGTATTGCCAATCCCACCGTTGTTCTTTTTGCAGAATATCCAGTTTTTATTATAACTATATTTTTCAGATAACATTTCAAAAACTGCGATGGAATCCAAATTTGTGGAACCGTCATCAACAATTATTACTTTAAATCCTTTTACAGTTTGGTTATTTAGCGATTCAAGCAATTCTGGTAGGTAGATGCCATAATTAAAATGAGCTATGCAGATTGTAATATCGCTAGGACTAATTAATCGACCAGGCCTTTCGGAAGTTAGATTTCGTTTGGGTGGAAGATTGCGAATTTTTTTCCATCTAGCAACTGCTTCTTCAGGCAAAAGTGTTTTCGGTAGAGCATTAAGGCCTTGGTTTATAATTATATTTAGCTTGTTAGTTATACTTTTTATATTTGCGTCAAAAAGATTATCTTCGCTATGAACCATTTCAGGAATTCCCCCTGTTCGAGCAGCAATAAGTGGAATTCCATGAGCAAGGCATTCATACACCGTATATGGAAGATTATCCATGAGAGATGGAACAACTACTACACAATTAGAAGAGTTCTTTAGGATTGATATACACTGTTGACTGCTTTTATCAGAGAAAATCGTGTATCTAATATTATTCTTCTCAAGATATTTTTTTAGATATTCATCGGCCATGCCTTCTGATGTGCTACCTATTTTACCGTAGAATTCTATGACTGGTAATGAAATTTCTTTTTCTATATTTAGTAGCGATTGGACAAACAATTCTAATCCTTTTCTCGTCTCAAGTCTTCCAAAGAATATGAGTTTTTCTATTTTTTCTACGCTTTTGGTATCAACCGCATCAGTATCAATATGATATGGAACTACTATTTTTTCAGCTGGAAGATTCCATTTGTTCTCTTCGCACCAGTTAAGCATATGTTTAGAAGGGAAAATTGCGATGTCAGCATTTTCAACAGCGTATCTCTCGCAATAATCTAAAATGATGCTATCTGCGTCATTTCTTGAAAACTGGCGCATTCCTTGTCTCTGCCATTCTGAACTGCTATGCAGACAAATTGTAATCAGCGTGTTTTCATAAGCCCCAGTGACCCGACGCGCCTGTAAAGCACAAAATCCGTTAGCCTGCCACTCTTGAAAATGTATTTGATTATAGTTCCGCTCTTGAAGCCATTTATGTACAACCATAGAGCGTTGCATAAACCATCTGCCCTCATTAATAGGTTGAAATGGCAAAGAAGGATAATCGAAGATGGCATAGTAGCCAATACCATAGTTATCCTGATAAAAACTTTTCCAGTGACTATTGCTTGCTATTTCACAAGGTCCCGTAAATAAGATATCAACCTCATCACCTTCCTTTTTGAGGTATTTAGCTAGATGAAAACAGGCCGTTCCTATCCCTCCATTATTTATTGGTCCTATAATATCAGGGGTAACAATGCAGTGTCTCTTAACTTCTATTTTCCCCGTAGAGTTTTTTACACCAGTGCTTGATGTAATATTTTTGAGTACTCGCTCATGATTTTTTCTCAAATTTTTTAATTCGTTCATTTTTAAGTTATTTAGACGAGTTAGATTTTTAGCTTATTTATTTTTTGCATAACAGTTATTCCGTGTCTAAACGGGAAGCTTTCATTATGTTTTTTATTTAGAGTGTGGAGCATGAATGGATGATATCCTTGCTCTAAAAAATCATTCACCATTCTTCGCTCCACCGCCTGATGGATGTAGCCACCCTCGACGGGGTAGGCCCAGTCCACATGTTTTTCGGGATGAAGATTCGTATCATGGAGTGCGATGATTGTGTGATCTTCCACTAGGCCTTGTGTTCTAAGTCGCTCAAAACAAGTCATCTGTGCCTCATATTCATGACAGTCGAAAAAAATCATCTCCAGTGCCTCACCTTCAAAATCTAACGAGTTTAGTTCCTTGCAATCTTTTATGAGAATCCGATGATTCTCTCCCTGTGATGGAACTTCATGAATATCGCACGTATAGAGTATCCCCGAAGGTCCCATTGCCTTCAGAAAGTTCTTAGCGGAGTAACCCTCATGGCCTCCAAGCTCTAGAATCCTCTCTATACGCATTCCCCTGATAATCGAGTATAGAAACAGAGCTTCGTCATCCTGGATCGGGCCTATCACATACTGATCCTCATATTGCTCAAGATGAGAAAGATCATATTTAGTGTATTGAAGGGCTTGAGGTAGCTTGCTTTTTGTAACCCCTTCCCCGCCGTCTCTTTCGTTTGCTTGTTGAGAGCTAATATGGGATAGCTTCCTGTGATTGGACTCCTCTAGAGCCATTGCGGTTCTTGCTTTGCAAGCTAACAAAGCATCACCTCCGAAAGGGGCAACACTCGAAAGCAAGTACTTCTGCTCCTTTTCATGATCTCCTTGGACACCGTAAAAATGAGCAAGATTTGTTTCTGTTATGGCAGTCAGTGCCTTGAGCATGATTTCTGGTGAGCAGCCCCATCTCGATGCCGTTGACAAATACCGCCGAGCATTAACTTCATCCCCAATTTGAAGATTTGCGCAACCGGCCATCAACGCGACTAGACTCCTTTGCGAGCAATTCTGTATAGAAGCCAGTTCAATAAGTGCTAATTTTTGCCAATCTCCTAATTGCCACTGCATTTGGCACTTAAAGAGAATCTCTTGATCCTGCGTCATTTCAGCCCGATCGCTCGCTGTTAAGTCACCTTCAGGTTTATTGGCTTCTAAATCTCTTTTCGAATCCGCAAAACTCCGGGTGACAACTTTGCTTCCAAATACCTTGCGTTTTTTGCCTTTTTTATCAGGCTTATTATATTTTTTAGTGGAGATTGCCACGCAGGAAGATTTCTTTGATAAAATGAATTTGTCCCTCTGTTTTGATAAACCCTTCTTCTAATTTTTTATTTTTAATCCCTTCTTTCTCTATTATCTGCTCAAGATCTCTGATTTTTCTGTTCATCCCATCTCGCTCATTGAGCAGACTGTTGATTTGCTCAACGAGTTTACTCTCGCGTGATTTATGAACTGTTTCCCTGGTTTGATACATGCTATCAAGGAATTTTTGCTTCTCACCAAGTTCATGTGTAATCCTTTGATTTTCAGCATTAAGTGAATCGTTTGATGCTCTGAGTTGCTGGATTGCCGCATCCAATTCATTAAGCCTCCCTTGAAGATCGTCCCGGTGAGCGCTGAGCTCAGCAATAACCCGCTCAAGCTCAGCAATACGCTCTCCCTGCTGGTGGATCTGCACCGCCTTCTCCTCGAACTGCCTCGCACGGTCTTTTCTAAAGAGGAGGAGTGGCCACTGAGGATTGCTCTCGTCGCGATCGATTACTCGGAATCCTTGAGTCTCAAGAAATAAAACTGTCATGGAGATGGCTCGGGATCCCGGCTGCAAAGACTCGCTCGCTCCGCCCAGGAGGATCCACTCAAATCGTGCAAGCTGATTCTCGCTCAGGGACTCTAAAATGGAGCCCTCCTGACCGGGTATATCCAGAATCAGTAAGGAGCTTTGATGCTCGGTATCGACGGGAACCGTTTCGAGGAAGGAGCCCAGAGTAACCCCTTCCCTATGAAGCTTTTCCAATTCCTGGAGTCTCGGATAGATGCGGCGAAGCTCGCCCAAAGCCAACGGTCCATTCAAGAATGGTAAGCTGTAACGGTGAAAGCCTGTCTGAGAGGCCTCCGGCGTGATGAGCGAGGGAACGATGGTCGCTGCCGAGGAATCGCCATACTGAAGAGCCAACTTCTCGGCCACATCAGGATCTCCCTCGATCAGAATCAGCTTCCGATATGGCAATCCCGCGTAGTCGCTGGCCTCGGAGAATTCTCCCGCACCAAGGTGGATAACCTGATCAAGAGAACCCTTACTCTTGGAGATGATAGTGGAGAGTTTTTGGAGAAAGGCCTTCATGGTGATCTGTGATCGTTCGAGCAGGAGGGCTTTAGAGCGTATTCAGCTTGCGGGCTTTTTGTCGAAGGCCCTTCGCCTTGCCCGAAAGGGATCTAAGTCTTCCAGCTTCCTTCGGGTGCTGACTTCCGGCATGTACCAGAAAGTTAGGAACCTCCCCTAGAAGAACTGCTAGAAAGTCCTTGTCTCTTTTTGTTAGAATAGATGCTTTGTTCTTTTCCCTCACTGATTTGCTTTCTCCGAACAATTCACAAGAATTTTTGTTATATCCTTTGTTGTCAGTAGGCCAAGCCCCTAGGAGCGGACGACAATCGCCACCCATATGGAGTGTCACTTGACCTGATTCAACATCCCATGTGAATCGAATAGATGAATAAAATTCCCAGCGGAAGTAAGTGTTGATGACTTGCAAGTCAAGTGTCCCTTTTTCCCACTTCGTTTTCACATGATCATAATGTAATCTTTCAGGAATTTCCCCAATTTGAGTAATAAGAGTTTCTGCAACGCAACTCCAATCTGTGATAGCTCCGGTTGGCAACCCGTTTACATTGAGGTCTGAAAGTATTGTGGAAACGCAGTCCCTAATCATCAAAATGTCACTACTAGTCGCCCGCACCAAAAAATCACCGGTATGATGATCAGATGGCACAAAAAGCATGAATTTTGATCCGTTTTCATCTCCAGTGGGCTCCCATGAATAGAGTGGCTGTGTTTCGGATTGGAAAATGGCAATTCCAGGACGCCCATGATGTCGAACCAGACGCAATCGTAAATTCTGCCAACTACGACCTAACAAATGGACTCCATGAAATATGTAATCGATGTGCCTATGATTTCCATGATCAACGAGATTCCCCCTACTAAGCGAATCTACTTTTAAAATGACCTCGAATCGTGAAGTTACGGCTTTTTTCCAATTTTCAAAGTACAATTCAGCCTCTCTAAATGCTTCTCTGAGTTCCCTAAGAAGCATGGCTTGTTTTTCCTGCGCCTTTTCCTCTGATCGATTCAGTTCGTCATCTTTCTGAATGAGCAGTTTCTTTTTTTCCTCAAGTTCGGCCTGAAGGGCCTTGAATTCCTCTTTGGGAACGCCACCAAGTTCCAATCTCTTAAGTTGATCAATTGCAGAATAGACCGCCGTGGAAGGGAGTCCTCTCTTGCTATATTCAGAGTCATAGGAGGCATCTAGGGTGACACCGGATGCCTCCAGTTCCTGCAATAGAGAGAGTAACTCCCTTACGTTTTCCTGCGAGAGCTTTTGGAAGATCGGAATAAATTCCTCAAAGGGTATCGCTTCCGATTCCTTAATAGATGTTTGAACCCCAAGTTCTTTGTCACAGAATTCCATAAAGGCTGTCGGTCGTTCCTGTGCCTCGGCAAAATTTACAAGTGAAATCTGCGTCCTGTTTCGCCGGAAAGCCTTCAGTAACTTTACCACTGAGTTCATCCACTCCTTCATCAGTTCTTCGGAGGCGGGCGTATCCTGCTCCTTGAGCTTTCGGAAAATCATTCTGATAGGATCTTCCCAAAAAAAGATCCAACGATCCTTGTAGCTGATTTTCCCAAAATCCTCGATGCTTAAAACTTCAATATCATCTGAATGGATGGCACTCAGATCTATATTTGTCGTTCCGCAGATTTTTATTTTATTAGCCATATATATAATATTTTAAATTCCTTTTAAATATCTATCCCATCTGTTCCATATGCTGTCCCGGACGTTGCTACGCAGCCGTTACGGGTGGTAACTCTTCGCTCCTCGCAGACTACTAAAAGACGTGAAGGTTAAAGGCGGAAAAGTCTTTGTCCCCATCTTCCCAAAGGTCTTAAGTCTAATAGCCTCAGCTCCTTACTTAACTCGGATCCCATCACTAACAGTCTAATAGCCTAAAGCCTAACTCTTCGCTCCTCTCTGAGTAGTATAAGGTGTGAAAGTTAAAGGTGCGAAAGTGGTGGGAACCAAGTTGCTGGACTGGGCCTCGTCCAGAGGCGGTCATTGATGGGCTCATTCATCCGTATCCATCTCTTGATTAGGAAGGTCCATGCTTCCATGGAGAATTCGTAGGATCTGGAACTTAGCTGATCGAGATACCGATCCGCCGTAATCTCATCGGGGCGTGTGATATATTCCCAGATGCCACGAAGGTCCTCTTTGGCACTCACACTGAGAACCAGTCTCATGCATGACGGCGCTTGCGCCCGGTCTCCTTGATCTCACTGAGCAACTCATTATTCCACTCGGTGAATTCACCCCGATCGACATCATCAAGTCCTTGTTGAAGCGCATCCCGGAGACTGGCCAGTCTGCGACTGGATTGGGTCTCTTTTAGATGGAGGAAGCGTAAGGCTTCCCTTACGACCTCGCTGGCTGAGGTGTATAGTCCACTTCCCACCTTGTTCTGCACCCATTGCTCCATTTCCGGCGTCAATGAAACATTCATAGTCGTTACTTGGTCGTGGTAGCGAATTTTGTCAATCTTTGGCCGGTTGAATACAAATTCTGGCTTACGTAAGAGATCAGGACTGAAACTAGCACGGAGACGAGATTCTCAATAGTGGTAACGGGCCTGTGCGAAGGAGATGCGGTTTCCGCTGACGAGGTAAACGATACGATGCTCTTGGGTGATGCGTCGTGACCAGATCCCGCTGCCGAGATGCCTGAGGGGCTCGGGTTTTCCTATTCCGGAGAAAGGATCTCTACGGATGGACTCGACAAGGCTCAGGATCTTGGAGGCAACTTTTTTGTCCTTGTTAATCCAATAATCGAGATCTTCGAGGAAATCCGGGTCAACAACCAGTTCCCATTTCCTCCCCGTCATGCTGTGCCACGGGCGTGAAGTTGCTCCATGGTTATGCTGTTTCCTGCCCCGGACTGGAGTCGTGTCAATGCATTCAGCAGTCGGCGTGCATTTGCTGGGGATCGTAGCAAGTGTGCGGTCTCCTGTAAGCCCTCCCACTCCTCCAAAGGGAGAAGTACCACGGATTCATTTCCTCGCCTGTTAATAACGACAGGCTCACGGGTTTCCACGGTATGATCCCAGATGGTAGCGAGTTGCTCTCTGGCTTCGGTGTAGGAAATTGCTGTCATGGTCTTTACTCTAATCCTGTACTGGTTTCCTGTCCAGAAGGATTGCTCTTTTCATCATCAACCGCAATACCGCAAGCGTAGGTTGAGCATTGGAGAAAAGACTAAAGCAACTGAAGAAACGGAGTTCACCCGTCGAGGGGATTGACGACCCTCAGGAATCCAAATTTCCGAAAGTCTGTATCTGCAGTGTAGATCTTCGAAACTCCATGCTGCCTCAAAATGACTGCGAGATGAGCATCGGGAACGAGGTTCCCCTTCACCCCCACTGTTCGGGCCACACGTTCGTACTCCTGCTCAAAACCTTCCTGCTCTGTGATGACACGGCAACGAGGCAACGCAATGAGGCTTGTCACATTGCCCCATGCTTGTTGTTCACTCAGCGGGTTCCGAAAGATCGAAGAATGGGTGGCTATCCGCTGATAGCCCATCAGAGTAACCCAGCTCAGACAAAGAAGATCAGGGTCGCTTCCGCGAGCCTCCAGGAATTCCTTTGCCCGTTCATGGTGTGGAGACTCCTGATCAGAAGCATAGAGCAGAATATTCGTATCGATGGAGTAACTCATCTCTGATCCAGCACGCGATACACCGCATCCTTATCAGAGAGCTCAACGAGCGCCCCCATGCGGCCTGTGTTCCAAGAAAGCTTGGATGGCTTAGCACCCTTCTTCCGGCGAAAGTCCAAAGCATCTGCCAAGAGTCGCGAAGCGAGCTTCCCAAGAGAGACACCCTCTTCTTGCTGCACTCTCTTGAGTTCCTCCAGAACAGGGGATTCCAGATCAATTGTGGTTCTCATGATGAGATGATGATAGAATAAGACGCATCAGATGTCAAATTGACGATTTTCCAGATTCTAACAGCCTTCCGTCTAAACCCCACCCTCCCCTTAGTCCAAAAGGAAACCCTCCAGCTTAGCTGGAGGACCCCCGGAGTTTGACAGCTCCGGGAGTCGCTCGGAGTCTCTGATCGTGAACCGCTCAAAGTTTACGAAAGGAGACAAAGATGAAGGTATACGAGAGCCTCAGGCACACAACCTGGGAGTGCAAGTATCACGTGGTGTTTATCCCGAAGTGCCGACGGAAGGTGCTGTATGGGCAATTAAGAAGAGAGCTTGGAGGGATCTTTCGGGATCTGGCCGAGCAGAAGGAAAGCAGGATCGAAGAGGGGCATCTGATGATGGATCATGTGCACATGCTCATCAGTGTGCCGCCGAAGTATTCGGTGGCGCAGGTGATGGGATATATCAAGGGGAAGAGTGCGATCCACATAGCCCGGGTGTATGCCGGACGGAGGAGGAACTTCGTAGGGCAGCACTTTTGGGCGAGGGGATATTGGGTGTCGACGGTAGGAAAGAACGAAGCCGCAGTGCGCCGATACATCCAAGAGCAAGAAAAAGAAGACAAGCGGCTCGAACAAATGAACCTGGGGGCGCTTTAAGCGCCTCCTAAACCAACCGCTTTGAGCGGTTCACGCTATCCCAAGCCTCCGGCTCTGCCGGAGGTCACTGACTTCCTGTGTTGAATCGAATTCTTTGGTAAGAAATGTCCTTCCTTTGTCGACTTTCAAAGAAAAAGTGCCTTTTGATTCTGCCGTAGCTACAGATGCAGTAATAGCCATAAATAATGCTATGCAAATAAAGCGTTTCATCGGATTTTTTGTGCCTAAACGTCCCCGATGACCTGCTACCACGTGCCAAAAGTGCCGAAGGCATGGTAGTTAGGTCGATCGGCTCGTTAGCCATTGTGTTTTTCATTCGTGTTCCAATCTCCCTTCATCAACAGGGCGGAGTAAAGCAAGGGAATACCAAACCATATCGCGGACAGAATCGGGATTCCGATGTATTCAATGGTGCGATACTCGCAGTCGAAGGAAATGTCTGGTTGTCCATCAAATTGCGCGACAAGGACCATCACAATTCCGCCAATGGAGATCAGGAATGGAAGTGCCCATAAAAATGCACTGGCGAGGTTGTCTCGGTTCGATGTGCGGTCACTCTTTCGGAATTGTAGCCAGCGAATAAAGAGAAAGAACGCTGCAAGTCCATACC
>JACCDS011555577.1_pt1 | contig 32240 bp, 27 predicted proteins | sample 7446441 | NCBI WGS metagenome assembly JACCDS01 (sample SAMN15323445, study PRJNA562643) | freshwater metagenome | isolation source: river surface water | place: USA:Blue River Watershed | collected 2017-08-17
AATCCAGGCGGCAATCCAATGTGCGTCGGCCGCTGCCTGTTCGTCACCATGGGCAATCGCCAGCCGCAGGGCGCGCGTGGCGTGGGCGTCGGCACTGGTTAAGTCGGCAAACAGCCATTTGATTTCGGCTTTGACCAACAATAGCCGGGCGATGATGCGCTGGTGTTCGGCTTCGCTCATGTCACAGCGCGCCAACACGGCTTGAGCTTCTTCCTCTAGCCCCAGCGCGCGTCGTGGGTCGCGTTGCCGCAGGTGCCAGGCCAAACTGAGCAAAACCGCAAGCCGAGCCGAACCGTACAACTGGGGCAGTTGTGCCTCCAGATGTGCCACTTCGTCGTCAAGGGTAAACATCTCCATGCACTGTGCCCCGCCAGGTTGACTCAAAAACAATTCGCAATCATCAGGCAATCGTACCGTAAAAAGCGGGTCAATTGAACAGAACCGGTAGCCAATTACCGGGTTTATCGCTGAAAAGGTGTTTTTAAAGGATAAAATTGTTACGGCTGGGTAATTTGCTGTTGGTTTATCGTGGGTGGCAAGCCGCAGCGGGCCGCGATGCAGCGCAAATTACACGTGTCGCTGGCGTTTCATGATAGTCTGTCCGAACTGGATGAAGCTGATTCGGTATTGTGATTGGATAACGCTTTGAGTGAGGAATGACATCATGCTGGAATCGAATTTGGAAGTTGTCAAAAAGGATATGGACGCGCTGGTCAAGGATGCGCAAGAACTGTTTCATGCTGCCGCGCTGGTGACTGGCGAGAAGGCCGACGAGTTGCGCAACCGTGGTTTGCGCCTGCTTGACGCCTCGCTGGACAAAGCAAAACAGGCACAGGAATCAGCCTTGCGCGCTGGCAAGGAAATTGCCATTTCAACCGACGATTATGTGCGGGAAAACCCGTGGCAGGCGGTGGCCGTGGCCGGTGGTGTGGGTTTGTTGATTGGTTATTTGCTGGGGCGCAAATAAGTTACAGGGCAAGTTGCCAAGCAAGCTATCAACTGATTTGCTAACTAATTTGCCAGCTAATTGATCTGTCAGGCGTGACCCCGGCAGCGTGGCCGGGGCGTTATTCTGATTGATTGAGTCGATCAGGATTTGAAGCGCTTTTCCGCTACCCGGTCCGCCACCACACTCGTTGCCACGCCTTCGCGCTCGGCCCGCTCGAATACTTCGGTCAGGGTGTTGCCAATTGTGCACACATGGGCTTCTACGTCGCTCTCCGGCTTGTTCAGGTATTCATAGCAAACCTTGATGATGCCACCGGCATTGATTACAAAATCGGGTGCGTACAAAATGTCTTTCTTGCGCAACAATTCACCTATATCGGCCGTGGCCAACTGATTGTTGGCAGCACCGGCCACGATTTTGACCTTGAGCCGCGCCAGCGTATCTGGATTCAAGGTGGCACCGAGTGCGCACGGTGCGTAAATATCGGCCTCGACATCATAAATCGCATCGATCGATACCACTTGCGCCCCGAGTTCTTCCTGGGCACGTTGCAGGGCAGCCTGATCAATGTCGGCCACAATCAATTTTGCCCCGGCAGCACGCAAGCGGCGCGCATAGTCATAGCCAACATGGCCCAAACCCTGCAAGGCCACCACCAGACCGTCCAGTGAATCGCGCTTCAAATGGTGCTTGACTGCGGCCTGCGCGCCGACAAAGCAACCGAGTGCGGTGTAGGGCGAAGGGTCGCCACTGGCACCGAGACCGGCCACATAACTGGTTTTGCGCGCCACATGCGCCATATCTGCCGGGCTGGTGCCAACGTCTTCTGCCGTCACATAGCGGCCACCGAGCCGCTCCAGTGCCTCGCCCAGTGCTTCAAACAGGGCCGGGGTTTTATCTTGCTTCGGGTCGCCAATGATCACGCTCTTGCCGCCGCCAATCGGTAGCCCGGCTACGGCGTTCTTGTAGGTCATCCCGCGCGAGAGGCGCAGCACATCATTGACCGCCTGTGCTTCGTTGGCATATTTCCACATCCGGCAGCCACCCATGGCCGGGCCAAGATGGGTGTTGTGAACCGCGATAATGGCTCTCAGGCCGGATTTCGGTTCAGAAACAAAGACGACCTGTTCATGGTCGTCAAAATTATGTTCGTTGAAAATAAACGTGCTCATGCTTTTGGCTCCGTAGGGGTTAGGCTCGCGCTGGCGGGGTGGTGCCCTGCGCAAACAAGGCGGCGATTGTGTCGCCAGCGCGCCAGTATACCCGCAGCGGTGAATAATTTCAAATTACAGCCAGCGCTGTTATCGCGCTAGCCGGAAAAGGGTGCCCGATTCCTTGCTGCTCAATTGAGCACGCAAGGCAGGCTTGCCCGATCACTGCTGCACACCCGCCCCGGCAAAGCGGGGCTGATCGGTTGGCCCGCCTTCCACGCGCTTTTAATCGCATCGGTAACCACGGTTTTGAGATCGAACAATTGATCGGCATACTTGATTTCACCCTCGGTATTGAGCATGGTGTAGCCATCCTGATTGCCCGATTTGTCAACCAAATAATCCCCCACCACCGCCAAAATCCGTTCATCATCTTTTACCAGCGTCTTTTTGCCGTTTCTGTCGATCAAACTCAGATCACTGAAGCGGCCATTGGCGGTATCGTGCCGGAATGCGAAGCCGGTGCTTTGCAACCAGCGGCCATTGCCGGTCCAATCCCCTATCGCGTGCCCGACGATTTGCCTTAATTGTGCGCCACTGATCTCAATTAGGCGCAATGCAGTGGGGTATTGAAAAATGCCATTCATATACCACTGCGTCAGATCGGCACCGGCTGGAATATCCTGGTTCAGGCGCAAGCTGCCCGAATTGACAAAGGCGATTTGTACCTTGCGTTGATTGGGCAGGGCAATATTATCAAACGCATGCAACATGCTGTCCGCAACAAATGCGCCCAAATTGGTTTCGTAGCGGCGAATTTCCAGTTCTTCGCCGACCAGTTTCACCGCCGTTTTTCCGATCACTTCGGTCAGGCAGTTGGCCGGTGCGGCATTCTTGGTGCAATAATCGGTTTCATAGCGCGCAACCCATTCTTCGGTCAGTGCCGCCACTTGCGGGTCTTTGGCCAGAGTGATGTCATCGATTTTCTGGTTGCGGTGGCTTACCTTTACCCGTTTTCCTTTGATCAGTTGAATGGTTGCGATGGTGGCCGAGCGGGCATCGGCATCGGCCTTGATCACGCAGCGCCGACCCACGCATTGTGCTTGCTGGTTATGTTCGTGTCCGCCAAAAACCACATCCGGCCCCTGCTCACCCAATTGCTGCAACAGCGCCACATCTTGCGCTATGGTCAGGTGGGTCAGGGCAATAATCACCTCGGCCCCCTTGGCTTTCAGATCGGCAATTTGTTGCGTGGCCACGGCCTGATAATTACCATCGATACTGGCATACTCGGGTATCGTGACATCGGTGGTCAGGCTAAACAAGCCGACCTTGATGCCGTTGATCGTGACGATGGCATTGTATTGCAGCACCTTTCTGAAACGCACACTGTCCAGCGTAGCTTCCTTGCTGAGCTTGATATTGCTGCCGAGCCAGTGAAAATTCGATTGCTGAATCCGGCTGCCGAGTGTCGCGGCAAATTTCATGGTTTTTTTATCGAACTCATGATTGCCAAAGGTGACGAAGTGGTACGGATCAAACCCGGCGCTGCCACTCATCATATTCATTACATCAATCATTTGCTCGCCTTGGTACACGCTGCTCATGGATGATGGAAACAAAAAATCGCCCGCATTGAGCAACAACACTGGCTTGCCATTTTTGCCGAGTTGGGCGCGCAATGTGCGCAGGCGGGCGAACGAGCCACTTTTGCGCGCATCCACTCCTTCGATGTTGTAAATGTCATTGACCACCAGCACGGTAAACTGACGTGTTGTGGGCCGGACCGCATCGGCTGCCTTGTCCTTGGCTGGCGCGGCACTGGCTGGGGCGCAGAGTGCGAGCAGCCATGGCAACGAAAAATTGAGACAACCCTGTTTGAACCATTGGTTTGCTGGCATGTTGCCTCCGGCGATAGGTGTGATGAACAGAGTATGCCATAAACTGGTATGGCATTACTGCTGCGCAGAGCCGGAAAGCGCTTGATGTGAACCGATCAAATCGGCTTACATGGTGGGTACAAGGGGGGGGCATGGTACGGAAAACGCTTGGCACAAAGCAAAAGGGCTACAAGCCGAAACTTGTAACCCTTTACTTTTACTACTGTATTCGTGGTAGGCCGTGCGGGATTCGAACCTGCGACCAACGGATTAAAAGTCCGCTGCTCTACCAGCTGAGCTAACGACCCGAAAAACAAAATTATAGAGAGCTTTTACGCCAACGTCAATACCCTGAACAGCTTTTTTTGTTTGTTTCAGCAAAAAAAAGCTAAAGCTGGGCCTGCTGCTTACATCATTTTGCTTATTAAGTACGTTATTTCCGAGATTGTCTTGATAATTTATTTAGTCCCAAGCCGCTCGCGTGCAGTTTGGGCGGCAGACGAATCCGGGTATTGCTGGATCAGTGCTTCCATCACCTTTTTCGATTGCGCTTTTTCCTTCAGTTCAAGATGGCAAATCGCCACGTTGAGCATCGCGTCCGGGGCTTTCGGGTTGTCCGGGTAGGCTTTGATCAGTGCGCGGTGGGCCTCGATGGCGTTTTTGCAGTCGCGTAGCGCGTAGTAGGCCGTGCCCAGGCCATATTGCGCGGCGGCGGCATAGGCTGATTCCGGGTAGCGCCGCAAAAAGTCGGCAAAACCACTGGCGGCGTTGCGGTAGTCGCCATTTTTGAAGATCGCCAAGGCGGCGTCATAGCTTTTTTGCTCGGACGGATCAACCTGGGCTTCGCGGCCATCGACCGTGACTTTTTTCGGTTCCAGCTTGCGCAGCCGGTTATCCAGATCGACATAAAAATCCTTTTGCCGCTGTTGGGTGCTGGATAATTCATTGACCAGCACTTCAAGCTGGCCGCGCAGTTTGGCTACTTCGGCGCGCAATTGTTCGATTTGGTTGACCAGTTCCAGCGCGCCGGTTTTATCGGACTTGGTGGCGATTTGGCCGCGCAATTCCTGGTGGATTTGATCAACCTTGGCACGCAAATCCAGAATCGCCTTGCGCGCTTCGTCGTCTTCCAGCAAACCGGCGTGGCCAAGGCCGGGCAGGGAGAGCAGGGTACACAGGACAAACGGGGCAAGGCGCAAGCGGACGCTACGAAACGGGGTTTTCATGATGGTAGATAACCGTGAAAAAGGGGCAAAGGTAAAGGATAACCAAGGCAAAGGTTAACAAAGGCAAAGGCTGGCAAAGGCAAAAACTGGCAAGCCGTGACACAGCCAAACGGCAGAAAACAGGAGACAACATTAACCAGCGCCAACCAGCGACAAGCAGCGACAAGCAGCAACAACCAGCGACAAGCAGCGACAAGCAGCAACAACAACCGCGGGCAAGCGCCATTACACGTCAAACATCAACAAGCGCCAGCAAACATAGTCAGCGCCAGCAAACGGACAGGCGCATGGCCTGCCCGTGAACCAGTGCTTACTGATACACGATGTCGGCGCGGCGGTTTTCTGCCCACGCTTCTTCATTGCTGCCGGTAGCCTTGGGCTTTTCCTTGCCAAACGACACCGCTTCCATTTGTGCTTCCGAAACACCGAGTGCGCTCATTGCCTTGCGTACCGCTTCAGCGCGTTTTTGGCCAAGCGCCAGATTGTATTCGCTACCGCCACGTTCATCGGTATTGCCCTGAATGATGATTTTGCGATTCTTTTGCACCGACAGGAACTGGGCATGGTTTTGCACCACGCTCTTGTCGGCTTCCCGAACCACGTACATGTCCAGGTCAAAATACACGCTGCGCTTGGCCAATACCCCTTTCGGGTCATTGAGTGGATCAACCGGCTGGGCGGTAACGGTGCCCACATCACGCGAGGTATCGGTTTTGGGTGGTTCGGTTTTTTGCACCACTTCCGGTTTGCGCTCTTCGACTACTGGCTTGTCCAGCGGCACGCTGGTACAGGCGGCCAATAACATGCTGGCCGAGGCGATCAGGGTGATATGTTTGATATTTAACATAAGTTACTCCTCTTAAAAAACTTTATTTCATGAACGGGCCCCAAGTGGGTTCCCGGATATCGCCTGTTTGGGTGGATAAGCGGTTTTTGATGCGACCATCAACCGATACTACCGCCAATTGACCGCGTCGCCCGGATTCCGTGGCATACATCAGGTATTTGCCGTTGGCCGAAAAGCTCGGGGATTCGTCATGCGTGGTATCGGATAACCGTTGTTCTTGCCCACTTGCCAAATCTAACACATGTAGCTGAAATTTGCCCTCTCTTCGGGAAATATAGGCCAGAGTCTTGCCATCGGGCGAGATGCGCGGGCTAATATTGTAGCTTCCGCTAAAGGTAACCCGCTTGGCATCACCGCCTGCTGCCGGAATGCGGTAAATTTGCGGCCCGCCACTGCGGTCGCTGGTGAAATAGATGTAGCCATCAATCGAAAATTGCGGTTCGGTATCGATGCTGGTGGATTGGGTCAAACGGCGCGATTCACCGCCCTTGGCTGGCACCACAAAAATTTGGGTCAGGCCGCTGCGCGACAGCGCCACGGCCAATTCGGTGCCATCCCGTGACCAGGCCGGGGCCGAGTTGCTGCCCTTGAAATTGGCCACTACCGTGCGTTCCCGCGTAACCAGATTTTGTACATACACGACTGGCTTGCGGTTTTCAAACGAGACATAGGCCACCCGTGTGCCATCGGGTGACCAGGCAGGCGAGATGATCGGTTCGGTTGAACGCAGTGCCACCTGGGTGCCATCGCCATCGGCATCGGCAATTTCCAGCCGGTATTCACGACCAGCTTTGGTAACATACGCCATGCGGGTAGCAAACACGCCGGGCACACCGGTTAGCTTTTCAAACACATCGTCGGCAATCCGGTGCGCGGCGATGCGCACAAAATTGGCGGGCATGGCTTGTGGCAGTGCCGAGATTGGGGTGTTTTTGATCACATCGAGCAAGCGGTAGCGAATATCGAACCGGCCGTCGGCCAGTTTTTGCACGCTGCCTATCACCAGCGCATCGACTCCCTTGCTGCGCCATTCGCCATAATTGACGCTGGCGGTGTCGGACAAGACCACATTGGTTTCGACAATTTTAAACAGGCCGCTCCTTGTTAAATCGGCCTTGATGATGCCAGACACTGAATGGGGCGCGATTTCTTCGGTGGCAAAACCGAGCACGGCCACCGGGATTTGGGTGGCACCGACGCCGGAGATTTCGACTTTTAATTGGGCCTGTGCGTTTGGGCTGCCAAGCAGCAAGAAGGCCAATAGCGCAAATGCCGCAAATGCCGCAAATAGCGCAAATAGTTCACATTGCGCATGGTAGCGCCGTGCCAGTGCGGGCAATGCTGGCGCAAGCGTGCGGGGCAGGTGGGGCGGGCTGGATAGGGTGGTCATGGTCTTACTCTTTTAAATTAAAGGTCGCTTCAATATCGCGATCCATCGAGCCGTCCTTTTTCTTGGGTAACGGTGAGGATTTCGCAATCGCTTTTTCCACAGCGTCGTCAAAGGCCGGAATCCCGCTGCTTTTCAGCATGCGCGCGCCGATGATTTCGCCGGTGGGCAATAAATCTATTTTAAACACCACTTTCGGGTTGCCCGGGACATTGGCATTGTCAAAAGTAAGGTTACTTTTGATTTTGGCCCGAATCAATTGGGCATAACTCGGGTCACCACGCGGGCCGGTCGAGCGGGCCGCCTCACCGGTGGCAGTCGGGCTACCGCTGCCACTGAGGTTGCCGGTCAGTCGCTTCAAATTGGCTTCCCGCTCTTTTTCCGCTTGTGCCAGCTCCTGTTTTTCCTTCAATGCCGCCAGCCGGGCTTTTTCTGCCTTGGCCGCCTTGTCCAGTTTATCTTGCTGCTTCTTATCCAGTTTCTCTTGTTCCAGCTTGGCCAGCCGTTCCTTCTCGCGCTCCTTTTCACGTTCCTTTTCGCGCAATTTTTCTTGCTCAGCCAGCTTTTGTTCCCGTTCCTTCTTGCGTTTTTGCTCCAGCACAATGTCCGGCCGAGGCGGTTCAGCCTGCCGTTCGACCGGTGGCAGTGGTTTTGGTTCCGGCTTAGGTTCAGGTTTAGGTTCGGGCAAGGGTTCTGGGCGCACTTGCGGCGGTGGCAATTTGGGCGCGGCCTCGGCGATTTTGGTATCCCACACTTCGGCTTCCACGGTAAGCGGCTGGTCGTTTTGCCAGCTAACCCCGATCCATAAAAAGCCAAACAGGATCAAATGCATCACCGCCGCCAAAAGCCAGGCACTGGCCCGGCCCGGTTCGGGCGGAATTTGGTAGGCGCTGGCGGCAAGCGTGCTCATCGGTGTGACGCTTTATTGGGTGGCCAGGCCAACCCGGTTGATGCCGATCTTTTTCGCTTCGGAAATAATCTGGATCACATCATCGTATTTACAATTTTTGTCAGCCGCCACCATCACCGGAAATTCGGCATGTTGCCGGTGCAGTTGGCGCAGCACGGCCAGGATTTCACTGCGCTTGGACACGGTTTGCGGTTCGCTGGTTTTACCGGCATCACCGCCCTTGACCTGAATCTGGGCCGATTCATCGGGTTTCAGCGAAATTTGGATGTATTCGGTCGGAGGCAGCGCCGAACGGGCCGCAGTGGGCAGGTTGATTACGCTCGGGTTGGTCAGCGGTGCCGCCACCATAAAAATCACCAGCAGCACCAGCATCACGTCGATATACGGCACGACATTGATTTCCGCCTTGAATTTACGGTTGCGGCCACCGCGCATGCCACCAGAAAACGAACCTGCCATGATGTTGCTCCTCGCTTAACACTGCTAATGCTACTAACGCTGCTAATGCTGCTATCGGTTTAGCGCGACTGGCGCTGCAAAATGTTGGAAAACTCTTCGACAAAACTTTCAAAGCGGATCGCCAGCCGGTCAATATCGTGCGAAAAACGGTTATAGGCCAGCACTGCCGGAATTGCGGCAAACAAACCAATCGCAGTCGCAATCAAGGCCTCGGCAATCCCCGGTGCCACCGCCGCCAGCGTTGCCTGCTGCACATTGGCCAGCCCGCGAAACGCATTCATGATGCCCCAGACCGTACCAAACAGGCCAACATAGGGCGAGACGGAGCCGACCGAGGCCAAAAACGACAAATGGGCTTCCAGCGCATCCATTTCCCGCTGGAACGCGGCGCGCATGGCACGTCGTGCCGAATCGAGAATCGCCCCGGTATCGATCGCTTCGCGCTGACTGGCCGCAGACGCCTTGCCCTTGATGAATTCGCCCATGCCCGCTTCAAAAATGCGTTGCAGCGAACCACCCTGATCGCGGTTGCTGCTGGCAGTTTGATACAGTGCATGCAGGCTGCCACCGGCCCAAAAGCTGCGCTCGAAGTTGTCGGTTTGGCTGCGTGCGGCTGAAATGGCAAACATTTTGCTGAAAATGTAGGCCCAGCTCATCAGGGACACCAGCAGCAGCACGGCCATTACCAGTTGCACCAGCACCGATGCATTGGAAATTAAGGCAAGAAAGGAGAGGTCTTGGGTCGGAGTCATTGGCAAGTGTGCAAAAGGAGCGATGAAATGTCTGGCAAAATGTTGGGCAAAGTATTGGCCCAAGCGTTGGATAAAATGTTGGCCCAAGCGTTGGACAAAATGTTGGCCCAAATGTTGGTCAATTATAACGACAATTCAGGCCGGTTTTCGCATCTCGCAAAAAACCGGGTCATTATAGATCAGTTGCCGTCACCGGGCGTGACGTTTGGCCCGCGCAGTGTTGCCAACAGCGCGGGCGGCATTTTGCATGGGCGCAGGCTGTCGTGCCGGACACAGGCCACCCGCACCGAGGCACTGGCCAACACCTGTTCGCCACGGTGCGCGGTTTGTACGAAATCGAGCGAAGCCATGCCAAATTTCTCAATCGCAACGCTAATCACCAATTCATCATCCAGTCGGGCCGGGCTGCGGTAATCGATTTTGGCCGACTGTACCACAAACATGATGCCCTGCTGTTCCACCAGTTGTTGTTGCGCTAAGCCCAGTGCGCGCAGCCACTCGGTGCGGGCGCGCTCAAAAAATTTCAGATAATTGGCGTAATACACGATGCCGCCGGTGTCGGTGTCTTCATAATAGACCCGCACCTGCCAGTGAAATGGTTCCATACCGGGCACCTTATTTGGCATCTTCAGAAAACTTCAGTTGCGGTTCGGCCGGGCTGCTGGCCTTACCGTCGCTGTCGCTGGAAAACTTCAGTTGCGGTTCCGCCCCGGACGAACTGGTTCCGGCACTGGTTGAGCTACTGGCTGAACCACTGGCGGAACCACTGGCCGATTTGCCGTCACTGTCGCTGGAAAATTTCAGGCCTGAACCGTTGTCGGCATCGCTTTTGGCTGGTGGCGGGGCATCGAGTCGTAATTCGATTTTTTCGTTCAAATTGTCGCGTTTCTCAACCGAAACCAGTTGCGGGAACGCGATAATCAAGCCCACCATCACCACTTGAATTAATACAAACGGCACTGCGCCCCAGTAAATATCCGAGGTTTTGACCGCTTTCGGCGCTACCGAACGCAGGTAAAACAAGGCAAAACCAAACGGCGGGTGCATAAAGCTGGTTTGCATATTCACCCCGAGCAAGACCCCGAACCAAATCAAATCAATCCCCAGCTTTTCCGCCACCGGCCCGACCAGCGGCACCAAAATAAACGCCAGTTCAAAAAAGTCGAGGAAGAACGCCAGCACAAAAAACAGGATATTGACCACAATCAAAAAGCCGACATTCCCGCCCGGTAGCGACGAGAGCAAATGTTCGACCCACACATCGCCGTTAATGCCACGAAACACCAGTGAAAATACGGTCGAGCCGATCAAAATAAACATCACAAAGCTCGATAACCGGGTGGTGGAATCCATCGCTTGTTTGAGCAAATCAAACGACAGGCGGCGATTCATCATGGCCAAAATAATCGCCCCCATCGCGCCCATGCCACCACCCTCGGTTGGAGTGGCAATGCCGACGAAAATCGTGCCGAGCACCAAAAAGATCAGGGCCAGCGGTGGAATCAAGACAAATACCACTTTTTCGGCCATACGTGAGAGCAGGCCGAGCCTTAGCCGGTTGTTGGCCAGGGCCAGAATAAACGCCACCGCCACTGACACCGAGCCAGACAAAATGCCCAGTTCGTCGCTGGCCATTTTCGGGTAGCGCTGGCCAAAATATAGCTTGCAGACATAGCCGAGTGCGATGGTGGCCAGCATCAGCACCAGTAGCGAGCGCACACCACTGTCGCCATTCGGCTCGCGCAGGTTGCGCGCTTCCATCGGCAGTGCGGGCAGTGCATGCGGCCGGAAAATCGACACCGCCAAAATATACCCGGCATACATTGCCGTTAGCAACAGGCCCGGTATAAACGCCGCCTTGTACATATCGCCCACCGAGCGCCCAAGCTGATCGGCCATCACAATCAACACCAGTGACGGCGGAATGATTTGCGCCAGCGTACCGGAAGCGGCAATCACCCCGGTAGCGATTTTTTTATCGTAGCCATAGCGCAGCATCACTGGCAGTGAAATCAAGCCCATCGAAATCACCGAAGCCGCTACCACACCCGTCGTGGCCGCCAGCAAGGCACCGACAAAAATCACCGCATATGCCACCCCGCCGCGAATCGGGCCAAACAATTGGCCAATCGTATCGAGCAAATCCTCGGCCATGCCGGAGCGTTCCAAAATCAAGCCCATAAAGGTAAAAAACGGAATCGCCAACAGCGTATCGTTTTGCATGATGCCGAGAATCCGGTTCGGCAGTGCCTGCAACAGCGAAGACTGCAACAGCCCCAGTTCTATCCCGATAAAGGCAAACGCCAGCCCGTTCGCTGCCAGCGCAAACGCTACCGGAAAGCCCGAGAGCAAAAACAGCACCAATGAGACAAACATGATCGGTGCCAGATTGGCCGTAACAAATTGCAGTAATACATCCATGGTTGCTTCCTTGCATCAGTTCTGTGGTTTGCTGTCGCGTTGTGCGGGAAAATTGGCGCACTGGCGGTGCGGCTTATTTGATTTGGTTGGCTGCCTTGATCGCCTCAATTTCATCCTTGGGCGTGACTACCTGCTTGTCAAACACACTGCTGTCAATTTTTCCGGCCAAAAACAGCAGGCGCTTGATCAATTCGGAGATGCCTTGCAGGCACAACAGGAAAAAACCGATTGGAATGAGTAATTTGGCAGGCCACAGAATCAGGCCACCGGCATTGGACGACATTTCCTGATCGGCGATGGCGGCCATTGCAAACGGCCAGGCCAGATACAAAACCAGGAGCGAGATCGGCATCAGGAAAAACAAAAAGCCAAACACATCAATCCAGACCTGGGTGCGCTTGGAAAAACGGCTGACGATCACGTCAATCCGGACATGGCCATCGCGTTTCAGGGTGTTCGATGCGGCCAGCATAAACATCGCGGCAAACAAATACCATTGAATTTCCAGCCAGGCATTGGAGCTGGTATTGAAGGCATAGCGGATCAGCGCATTGCCTGCGCAAATAATCACCGCCAGCAGCAAGGCCCAACTGACGGCAGAGGCGATTTTTTCATTGATCGTATCGATCAGGCGTGATAAGGCTAACATGGTTGAATTCTCCCGGGGCAACGATGGCCAAGGTCAGGCAGGCGCAGGCTGGCACGACCATGGCAGAATACGGCTGTGGCAGTATAAGGCAGTTTTGCCGTGTTTCCACATTTACGGTTTTTGCTGGTGTGGTTTCGCGGGTGTGGCGGTGGGATTGATACAATGGGTTGCTGGTCTGGGTATCAATCAAGCAGGCGCTGAAATCGGGATGGGGGGCACATGGAACAGGTGGCGGCAGCACTGGCAGATTTGGACTTTGAGGCGGCGCTGGTACGGCTGTGGGTGCTGGCGAGCGATACCCAGCGCTTGGTCGAATGGGAGCATCAGTACTATCAAAATGATACGGATGATCCGAATCGCAACCCAGCATTGATTCAGGGTTTTCGGCACCAGATTGAAGCTGGCAACCGGTTGCAGGTCGCTGAAATGAATCACAATGCGCTGGCATTGGTTTTGGCGGTCGATGCACTGCTGGCCTACAGCAGGCTTGCTAGCCGCATGCTGCGCCGCTGCCAGGTTGATGGCAACCACTATTGGCTGATCAGGCAGTTGGTTAATTGGCGTGCCCAAACCGCACTCCGAGGGCAGCGGGGGAGCTTGCTCACCTGGTTTGTCCAGCACACCATCATTCCGGGCCAAGTTGACGACAAGAAGATGGATGTCATGTTGTACCAGTGCGATGGTGCCACCGCCGAGTTTTTCATGGCATTGCTGGAATCGCCCGAGGCCCACATCAAAATCTGGATTGGCCATTTCGCCGATGGGGCCGATGTGCAATGGGACAAGCCACATCCGATTTCCGAAAGTTGTCGCACCGTTGCGGTTGTCGATGGCAAAACAAGGCTGGCCAGTTTGCACCATCAATTGGCCCGTGCCAGTCAGGAAGGCGCGCATTTTGTGGTGTTCCCCGAATTTTCACTGGATCACGATCAGCGCAAGGCGGTCAAAATATGGTTGAAAAACAACAATCTAGCTTCATTGCGTTATGTTGTCCCTGGCAGTTTTCATACCCAAGTCGATGACAGTGCCTCCGGTCAAACCTTCAACACCGCCCCTTTGCTCAATGCGGCGGGCAAGGTGGTGTTTACCCATCAGAAACTGCGTCTGTTTGGCAAGGGCAAGGTGGCGGAAAATGTCTCGGTTGGCAAAACCTTGCATGTGCTGGCCACCCCGGTTGGCTGTTTAACAGTTTTAATTTGTAAGGATTTTATGGATGTTGATGCCCATGTTGCCAATTTGTTGCAACATGTGCTGGTTGATTGGGTGCTGGTGCCGAGTTTTGGTGATGCACGAACTATTAGGGGGCACAAGGCACGGGCCAAGCAATTGGCAACAATCGTCTCGGGCACCAATAGCGCGGTGGCCAACAGCCGCAATACCGCGTTGGAGCCGAAAGCAAGGGTTTTACCGGGCTTTGGCCATCGTAGCGGGCAAGAACAGCCAACGCCTGTGCTCAAGACGGGCGGCATGGTTGAGTATTTGCTGCCGAATGGTCCGGAGGCGATTGGCGATCAGAAAAAAATGCCAAAAAAACGGCATCATTAGCCGCTTGGTCTAAAGTGATATAAACTGATAGCGATATTGATTTAGGACGATTTATATTATGGACACTGCCAACCTGCTTGACCAGCGTGCCGAATTGGTGGCCGACCAATCCAGCCCGCAAGAAGTGATTGCGGCGTTGCGGCGAGTGGACGAGATCGACACCGAACAACAAGAAATGCTTGATTGGGTACTGACCGATTGGGTAATGACGGTGATTTCCCGCCCGGCAGATCTGGAAGGTGTGGTGGAACTGCATACCTTGTGCCATCTGGCGCAAAGTTCGCTCGATGAATCGGCCAGTGCAGCAAATTTTGCACATCGCTGGGAAGGTTATGCTGATTTACTCGAAGGCAAACGGCTGGCTTTGCGTGCGCGCACTATGCCGCCGATCTTGGAATTGTTGCAAGAGCCGAAGATTTTGGCACGCTTGGCTGAGGGCGAGGTAAGGCAAGCTGATTTTGCTGAAATTTTAAGCATTAGTGCTGGGCGCGTGAGTCAGGTATTGGCGTTGCTGGAGTCGCGCGGCAAGATTACCCGGGTTCGGCGCGGCAAGGAAAGCTGGGTGATGTTGGCACCGGGCATGGCGGTTGGTAATGGCGGGCATATGGCAAAACCGGATGTTATTGAGCAGCCCGGTTTGCGTGGGCTGGGTAGTATCGGGGCTGCTTCGGTCGCAGCTAATGACAGTCAGGGCAAGCGGTTGGGCCGCAGCTTCCTGGGGGCGCGGACTGGCCAGTTTGCTCTGGGGCACTAAACCATGCGCCCCGTCACCTTTACCTTTTACAGCTACAAAGGCGGCGTTGGCCGCACGCTGCTGGCAGCGAATATGGCGCTGGCACTGGCGCGGCAAGGCAAAACCCTGCTGTGGGATTTGGATGTGGAAGCGCCCGGCATGCACCGCATCAGCGCCTTGCGCGATACCGGCGAGATCAAGGCCGGGTTTTTCAATTGGCTGGAGACGTGGCAAGAAAAGAAAAACCGGGTGCCTGATGAAGATGCGTGCCAACAATTCATGCAATTGGTGCGGGAAACCCCGTACACCAATTTGGCAATGTTGCCTGCTCATGGCGATCAGGCCGATAGCCTGGCCCTTTACTATCAGGTTGATTGGCATGCGCTGCTGGTGACCGACCCGACCTTGGCGCGTGATGTGTTAAATGGCTTGCTTGATCATTTGGGGCAGCAGGGCTACCGCCATGTGGTGCTCGATTCGCGCACCGGTTTGTCTGACTTGGGTGGTTTGTTGGCGGGGGCGTTGCCAGATGCCACGGTGCTGGTGGGCGGCTATGCGCCACAAAACCTGCACGGTCTGGCGCAGATTGGCAGATCGTTGGCTGTCAACAATGAAACACAGCGCAGCCTGCGTGGCAGGGATGCTGCGGTGCAACTGTTTTACGTCGCGTCCCCGATTCCGCAAGACAACCCAAGGCTGGTGGAGGCTGGGCGCGGGATTTGGGCCAGAGAGTTCGGGCTGGACATGGCAGCGGTACAGGAAATTCGCTTTGACCCTGAATTGCCGTTTTCGGAAGAGTTGCTGATTACCCGACCGGAGCGGCGTATTGCGCAAGATTATGAACGTTTTGCGGCAGAATTAATCGCCTTTGCCGATATTGTGTGGCAGGCACAGCAGGAGCAGGACAGTGAAATTACGGCCCGGCCCGATATTTTTGCGGCGGCAGGGGCGGATGATCCCCATTTGGACATGCCGTTTGATTCGCTGCTTGATGCACGTTTTGGCGGGCATTTGGGTGGACATGCGGGCCAGCGTGTGGCACTTTCCTTTGAAGAACAAATGGCGCAACTATTGCGCCTATTGGGCTACAGCGTCGCTTTCGCTGACAATGAAGCGAGGGCAAAGGATGGCCATACAGGCGATCTGATTGCCCGCATTGAATCAGGCTTGGATAGCACTACCTATCTGGTGCAATGCAAGGCCGCCAATATTCCCAAAAGCATGCTCGAAGCCATGCGCGCCCGGCTTGAATTGCCTGATGCACGCGCCATGCAGGCACGCGGCATGGTACTGGGGCGCAGCTTTGCCCCGGCCGCACAGACCTACGCTAAAGACCACGGCATACAGGCCTTAATGCCGCTGGAACTGGAGCGGCGCTTGCTCGATTTTGCGCCATTGCTGAACAAAATCGTTGGCAGTTTTGAGCCAACTCCGTTGGCGCGGGCGTATGTCCGGCAGACGGCCAAACGTGGCAATTATGGGGCGGTTCGGGATGAAAGCAAGGCACCCAAGGCAAAACAGGGAAGTGCCGAATCGGAATCAAAATCGATTGACGATCTGGTGGCGCATGGCCTTGATTGGGCCAATGGCGCAGGCAAACGCCTGTGGGTATTGCTGGGAGATTATGGCACCGGTAAAACAGCGTTTAGCCAAAAACTGGAATATGAATTGGCCAAACTGGCGCGGCAGGACGGGCAGCGCCCGCTGCCGCTGCGGATTAATCTGCGTGAATTTCCGAATAAGGTCACGCTCGAAGAGTTGCTGGCCGAGGCGTGGCAGCGTGCTACTGGCCAGCGCAAAGACCCAGCCGTGTTGCTATACCTGATTGAGCGGGGCCGCATCGTGCTATTGCTCGATAGTTTTGACGAAATGGGTTTGGCTACTGCCGGGCGCAGTGTGGTGGAGCAATTTCGCAGTTTGGTACGGGTCGCTGGTAGCGCCGGGTATGGCGATCTGGCGAATCGGGTATTGATCACCTGTCGCGAACAATTTTTTAAAGACCATGGCGAAGCCACCAGCGCCATGTCTGGCCGTCATGCCGATATCGAGGCACAGTCTGCCTTGCAGGGCTTGGCCTTGGGTTTTGATGGCTCAATCGATACCGTTGCCATGTTTACCACGGAACAAATCGCCGAGTTTTTGCAAAAGCGATTGGGCAAGGACGCCGGGCAGGCGGCACTGGCGTTTTTGCAGCGGCAAAACCTGATGCAATTGGGCGACCGGCCACAGTTGCTCGATATCATCATCCAAAGCTTGCCGCGCCTGAAAGAACAAGAGCACCTTGGCGGGCGACCGCTTAGCACCGGGGCGCTGTACCAAATTTATACTGACCAATGGCTGGAAGATTTTAAGCCGGTCGAACGTCAAAGCAATAGCCATCAACTGCGGCTGATTTTGGAAATGCTGGCACAAGTGTTGTGGCAACGCGTGGGCAACCGGATTCATTATGGTGATTTATACGCGCTGGTGAAGGATCGAAAAGATTTGCGCGGCAAGCTTGACCCGAATCAACTGGATGTGGAATTGCGCACGGCCGCGTTTTTGTCGCGCACGCCGGATGGGTTTTATGGCTTTTCGCATCGCAGCTTTTTGGAATATTTTCTGGCGCGGCGCATTGAGCATGCAAGTTGCCATTGTGGCGAGACTGGCCAGCAAGACGAGTTGATTGCGGTGTTGGATGTGCCGCGCCTGTCGCTTGAGGTATGCGGGTTTGTTGCCGATTTGGCTGCGCCCGAGGGGGAGCAGGCAAGCACGCGGCGCAGCTTGCGTGACAGTATTCGGGTGCTATTGACGGCACCTGCCGGGAATGCCAGCGGCGCGCCCGCCACCAGTCGGGTCAATGCGCTATTGCTCTCGTATAGGTTGGCGCAGCAGCAGGCGCGGCAAACCGGCACGGATGAGGCCGAACCATGGCTCGCGCCCGCTGCTTGGTTGGCCGGGGTCGATTTGAGCAAACTCGATTTGGCCGGGTTGGTTGCACCCGGTGCCGATTTTTCGGCAGCCAACCTGAGCGGGGCAACGCTTGATGATGCGGTTTTGCCCGGAGCCAATTTGCAACATGTTTCGCTCCGGCGTGCCAGCTTACAGCGCGCCGATTTGACCGGTGCCAATGTGCAGGCTGCTGATTTCATGGCGTGTAATGCGCAGGCGGCGCGGCTCCAATTAGCCAATGCGCGTGATTCGGTCTGGATTAATGCCAGGCTAGAACAGGCGGAATTGGCCGATGCCGATTTTACTGCTGCTGATTTGCGTAATGCCAACCTTTCGTGCGTGCAAGGCTTGCCGGTACTGGCCGAAGCCCGGCTTGATGCGGCATGCGCGCGCGGGGCCAAGGGTTGGGGCAAGCAGCATCGGGCATTGCGGCTGCCGCGCTGGCAGCAGTTGGTGGCAAGCCCGTCGATAGGGCATTTTGGCAACGCTACAGGTTTGGCCTTCGCCGCGGATGGGCAGCGGCTGGCCGGTGCTGGTGGTGGCGGGTCGATAACGCTGTGGGACAGTGCCTGCGGCAAACAAGTGGGGCACATTGGCGAGGCGCAAGCAGCGTGGTATTGCGTGGACTATAGCGCAGGCGGGCGCTTTGTTGCTGGCGGTGGCGCGCAGGGGTGGCTACAGCTTTGGGATATGGGGCAGGGCAATGCCGGCCACCAACTAACCGGACATGATGCGCTGGTGCGCGATGTGAAATTTAGCCCGGACGGCCAGTACTTAGCCAGCGCCGACGCTAAAGGTGGTGTGTGTTTGTGGTTGGTGGCGCGGGGTGAGTTGCTGCAAAAATGGAGCGAGCCAGATGCCAGCCGCCGCCTCGCCTTCAGTACGGATGGGCAGTGGCTTGCCAGTGCAGGGCAAATGATTGTGCTATGGGAAATCGCGAGTGGCGAAGCAAAACAACGGCTGGCACCGGACGATGGGCAGGCAAAAATCCTCCAACTGGCCTTCAATGCCGAAGGCAGCCAATTGATTGCGATTGCGCGCAGTGGCGCGGTGTGTTGGTGGGATGTTGTAAGCGGGGCGCTGCTTCAAACAGTAGCAACCCAAAATGGGGGGGGCGCCGGGGATATTGATATCGGCACACAGAAAATCGCCATTGTTAGTCGCGGTGGCACGAGCTTGCTTGATATTCAAACTGGTAAGGTTGTTTGGCAGCGGCCCGATCTAAGGATTTTTTTCGATGGGCTGCTACGTTTTGGCCAAACTGGCCGCCAATTAGCAGTCAGCACGGACGAGCATGCATTGGCCTGTCTGGATGCGCAAACCGGCGAACGGGCTTGGCAAGTATTGTGGAATTTTCGGCTTACTTGGGCGCGGTTTAGCCCGGACAACCAGTGGTTGGCAAATGGTGGGCCAAATGAAACTGTCCTGTGGTTGTGGGATGTACATAATGGCATGCCGTGCGGTGCGGTCCAAATTGATGAGGGGGGTTTATTCGATGCGCCACTGTTTAGTGCCAATAGCCGGGAACTGGGCATTGGCGCGAAGGCCGGTTTAGTAAGCTACGAGGTGCGAACCGGGCAACGGCAGGGCGGGGCGCAAAGCGGTCATGGCGCGGTTTTGTGTCATGCGGCAAGTGCAGACCAGCGCTATTGGGCAACTTGTGGCTACGCTGGGGCGGCTGAGGAAGTGTTATTGCTTGATGGCCAGGATGGAAAATTGTGCCATACGCTAATGGGCCATAAAGCTTGGGTAAGGAGTATTGCGTTTCATCCAACCCGCATGCTATTGGCCAGTGTAGGCGATGACGGCATATTGCACCTGTGGGCACCGGACAGTGGCAAACTGTTGCAGCGCATAAATTGCCAGCAAGGCCAACTACGTTGTGTAGCGTTTAGCCCGGATGGGCAACGATTGGCCAGTAGCGGCGATGATGGTAGCCTTTGCTTATGGACAGTTGAAAACGGGTTAGTCGCCGAATCATCAGTGCTGCGCATACCGGCACATCGGGGGAACGGCACCAAGGTTGCCTTTCACCCGAATAGTTTACATTGCGCCACAGCCGGAGCGGATGGCACGGTGCGGATATGGGCAGTGGAAAACGGTGCCCTGCTATGTACGTTGCTGGCCCCGACATCGTGGTGTGGTAGCTTGACCTTCAGCCCAAACGGCCAACAACTGGCCCATGGCGGTGCCGCTGGCATAACCCGAATCTGGAACGCCACCAACAACACCTACCCACTGGAGTGGCTGCTATATCAAGACCCGGATCAATCCCATTTGGCAGCCCAAACGCCGGGCCAGAACCCGGCATCAGAGGACGGTGAAATCCACTTGCCTTCAATCCAAACCGGTGGCCTGGCCAAACTGGCCAGTTGGTACAGCGTCGATTTCCGCCACGACCCGCGCGGCCTGTGGCGTGGCAATGGCCCGGCGCTTGAAAAGCTGCAATACCGCGACAATGAACCAATTCAACCCGCCCCATGGCTACCACGAGACTGGCGCGCCTTGGATTTGCCGGAATTAAAAGCGCCGGATTAGCGAATCAGCGCAAGGTGCTGGTAACCGGTTTCTGGGCCAAAGGCTGCGATTTTTACAAACGGCGAAAACAGGACAGTAAATATTCACCGCAGTACACATACAATAGCTGCACCAAAAATGGATGCCCCGGCTGCGCCCTTATCAATCAAGCGCACTCACTTTCCGGCTGACCAAATCCAGCACAAAGCGCTGTTTGCGCTCGTTGGTAATGAGCAAGGCACTGCCATCGGCATTGGGCTGCATATGGCTGATGAAAACATCCTGCACATCGGTTTCTTCCGTCGTGTAAGTGGTTTGGTAAATCTGCACCAGCCATAATGCCTTGCCGCTCTGTTGCTCAACCGCTACCACCACCCCGCCCGGTTGGCCAAAACCGCGCGAACAAGGGACAACCATTGGCAAACAAGAAGCGGTGGACGCCCCAGCATGCACCGACAGGCATCCCTTTATGCCAACTTGCTGGGGAGTAGCGAAATTTGGTTGGTAGGTTCTATGAATGATACATTGGTAGCGACCTATGAACGATTTGGATCGGTTGCCAAAAGAAACAAATTGGACAAAGTTACCCACCTGAGTATGAGGCTGAACGATGACACATGACCCTGCCACGCTAACGGAAGCAGAAGCACTGGAAATTATCGCCAACCACAAGGCAAAAATGGCCAAACGTGGCGTGCGCTATGATGGCGCGGTGGACACTTCGGCAGTTGAGTTCGGCGACAACCCATTTTTGGTTGGGCCACAAACCGAACTGGATTATCGCCGTATGTTAAAAGAAATGAATGAGGATTAAAGGCACCGCAGGACACCCATGATAAAGTCACCACAGGACGCACAGGATAGCCGCACCAAAAATGGGTGTCCCGGTCGACCCCAGGACACTCAGTAGAAGTAAACACCGGATGGATGTCCAGGCCGCAGCTTTGTCAATCAAGCGCACTCACTTTCCGGCTGACCAAATCCAACACAAAGCGCAGTTTACGCTCGTTGGTAATGAGCAAGGCACTGCCATCGGCATTGGGCTGCATGTGGCTGATAAAAACATCCTGCACATCGGTTTCTTCCGTCGTGTGGCACCTCAGGGCACCCATTGCATCGCAGAACACCCACAATCGCCGCACCAAAAATGGGTGCCCAGGTTGCGCTGCATTTTGGGTGGATGGCTTACGCCTTCCCCGCACCGCTGTTGGTGTGCTATAGTGCTGCTGTGCCTTGGTGCGGCACCAAAGCACAATCCAAACCGATAGGAGTGGAAAAATGAATACTACAGCGACAAAAACCAGTGTCAAGGTCATTGGTACCAGCGGCCAAATCTCACTGGGCAAGGAATTTGCTGGTCGTCAGGTATTGCTGGAAGAGCGTGAACCTGGGGTTTGGCTGGTTCGGTTGGCCGTTGTGATTCCAGACAACGAAATGTGGTTGCATCAGCCCCAAGCTGCGGGCGACTTGCAACGTGCTATGGATTGGGCGGCGAACCAACCGGCACAAGCCTCTGATCTTGACGCATTTACCGCCACAGCGGAGTATGTCGGTGCAGCTTGACCTTAATAACCCGGTGTTTCAGGATGGCTGGTTCCGGCTGGACAAGGTTGAACGCGGTCGGGTGATCGATTCCCTCAAAAAACTGCGGCAATTGACATGGGAACAGCTTTACCGCGATGCCGGTTTCAAATGGGAAAAAATCGTTAGCGTCAGACCGCCCAAAGGTATTGATGTAGTGTATTCACTGCGTATCACACAGAGCCGCCGTGCCACAGCATGGCGAGATGGGGAGTTGATCCGTTTTTTGACGATTGAACCTGATCATGACGCGACCTACGGAAAAAAATAGCGGCACCGGTTTGATTATGGAAGGCACCTCAGGACACCTAGTACGGCCTGCTCGCGCCGATGTTAACGCGGGTGTCCAGTAATCCTTCCAGTAATCCTTCCGGGTTTTACCCATTCAGGGCAACAATTTGGTCGCGAATCCAGGCGCAGATGGTCAGATTGCCAATTTGCTCAAACACTGGCAATACTTCGTCACGGTAAAGCCGCAGCGCTTCATCATTTTCGCCCCGTGCTTGCAAAATGGTGGCAATGTTGTTTAAGGTAGCCGCACGAGCATACACCTCTCCCAATTTCTCATACACTGGCAACACTTTCCGATACAGCCGCAGTGCTTCTTCTATGTCGCCTTGCAATTGTGTAATATGCGCGATCCGAGTTTCGATTATTGTGAGTTCGCGGATCTCGCCGAGTTGTTCAAGCCGGGGCAAGACCTGATCGCGGTAAATTTGTAGCGCGTGGTCAAGCTGGCCAATTGTGATAAAGGCAGAGCCCATGGTGGCGAGAGCCATTGCGCATGCTCTTGTATCACCAAGCGTTTCAAAGGTTGGCAAGACTTGCTGCTGCAAAATCGCCAGCGCGGCACTGGCATCGCCGCGTGCTTGCATAATGTCGGCTATATTTGTCTGCGCCACGGCAAGGTCATGCAGATTGCCGTTTTTTTGAAGAATCGGCAGCATCTGTTCTTGTGCAATATGCAAGGCAGCATCAAACTCACCGCGCTTACGCAAGATTGCGACAATCCGGCCGTAGCTCACGGCCACAGCACGTTGTTCCCCCAGTTTTTGATAGAGCGGCAAGATTTGATGCTGGTACAAATCCAAGGCACGATCGAGCGCACCTATTCCAAAATGTATTCCGGCCATTTCACCAAGCAATGCACCATGCAGCCGCCACTGCGCCTCATCCTGGGCCTGATGCTGCCGCAAATATTGCTCAATCTCGCGCAAGCGCAAGGTTTTTTGGACCAGCGTGCGGTTATCTAACGGTTCGGTAAATGGCAGCATCGGCACCACATCGGCTACCCCGGGCAGGGGTCTATGCACGGCAAAATCATGGACAGCCGCGCGCCAAGCCCATAAATCCGGGGCTGATTCGGCAAGGCTTTTCAGGGTGGCGGGCCTTAGCCAGCAGATAATCGGCAGCGCCAAATTGGCGGCAAAGCCTTCGCGCCGCACATTCCATGCCCGCAAGCGTGCATCGGTTTGCCCGGCAGCCGTGCTGGCATCGAGCCATGCATCCAGCCCGAACAATTGCATTACATCGGCCCCCGGTGCGGCTTGAACAATTGTCTGTTCCAGACTGGGCCAATCCGGATGAGCATCGGCTGAAACGTGCAAAATCCGGTGCTGTGGAATCAACTGGTTGATCGCCTCGGCGACGCTACGCCGCTCTTCAGTATGTTGATATTTAAGTAAAAACAGCCCCCAGCGCTTTTGATATGCAGCCAGTTCGCGGGCCAGTTTACGAAATTCGGCAAACTGTTCTGGTTCAAGGCCACTACCAGCCTGATTAACCTGCAATTCATACTGCATCGGGTTCATGGGGTGGCCGCTCTGGCCTGTTCGGCTTTTTGGTAGCCATGTAGCAATTTGACCACCGGGTGTGGCTGGCGCCAACTGCCATTGTTATATTCAAGCAGGGCACCGCGTTCAACCAGTTTGGTAATGGTGGCACTGCGCCCTTCGTTGTTGGGGTTGTGCGCCGCCTCCACCAGCACTTGATATTGTTCTTCCTTTTCCAGCCAGTCGCGATAATCGGCGGCCAGTCTTTTGGCCGCTGCATTTATCACCGCGCGGGTGAGGGGGGCTTCATCGGCTTCCACGCAGGCATAGGACAACAGCCGCAGGGCATCACGCAGATGGCCGCCCGAGTAGTCGATCAGGGCGTCAAGCGTAGCAACGTTATCGAACAGGCTAAAGTGGGCGCGCTTGAGTAAAATTTGCTGCATGGCACTGTATGCCTCGGGTCTGGGTTGCTGATTGCCCAATTCATGCAGCTTAATCATCGGCAAAACCAGATTGTCGAAATTATCGAGCCGTTCGCCGCTCGATTTCAAGGCCATCGGCGCGCTATAGACCACGACACAGTTCGCTTGGGTCAATTGGTTGGCCTCATCGACAAAAAACTTTTTCCAGTCCTCGCCCCGAAACCGATCCGGGCCATCAATCACAATTAATAATTGCCGTCCCTTATTCGCCGCCTGCACACTGGCTACGGCAGCCAAAAACAGTTGATTCAAGGCATTAATAAATTTGCCATAGGTGTTGCGCACCACCGTGCGCAGGGTTTCACGGTGGGTGCTGCCGGTTTTGATGGCACTGGTGACGCTGGCCAGTATTTTGCTCAGGAATGGAATGCCGCCGCCCAGTTCGGCACTGGCTTTGAGTTCGGCTGAAAAATCCTTGACTTGTTCGTGACTTAATACCTGCTCGGTAAACCAGTTTTCCAAACTTTTTAATATTACCGGGTCGATCTCGATTTGGTCGCGGGCCAGTTGTTCGGTCAGTTTTTGTGCAACCGCCAGCCAGACATCGCAGTAGTTGACATTGTTGGGGTCAAGCAGCGCCAGCAAATTGACATTGACTACCCAATAGCGCTGCGGATCATGCAAGGCCCGGCCAAGGCGCGCCAGTTCGGTACTTTTGCCACAGCCGATATGGCCAAAGAACAGTACGTGTTTGCCGCTTTTGGGTGGTTCAAAATGACCACTGTTTTTGTCATAGCCAAAGGTTTTAAAAAAATGGCTTTCAAACCGGTCGGCGCGTGCTTTGCCGGTTTCCACGTAGCGTGCATCATCCGGGCCAAGAGCTTCCTGAAAATCAATCGCACTGTTGACGCCCATCAGGGTTTGGGGGGCGTTTTTCATGGCAGCGAAGAGGGCTGGCGGAATACCGGAAAACAGGGTTGGGAGATTAAGCATGATGGAAGGCGCAAGCGGGTGGTGGCATCAGCGAATATTGTAGCCGAATTTGACCGGGCAGCGACCAAGGCAGCATTTTGCGTCGCCATCACACCCCGGTACAGGTGGCTGTGCTCCACCTGCACCGGAGCACAGACTACTTGCGCTGGCTTGGCTACTTGACCGTAAACGTCGTGTGGAACACGTCCGTAGGATCAACCTGTGCCTTCACCTTCTTCAGAGCCTCGTACTTGGCCGGAGAATCGTAGAATCGGGCCTGAGTATCGGGGTTGCTCATATCGAGCTGCGCCCCTTTGGTGTCGGGGTCTTCGTAGCTACCCCAAAACATCCGGCTCTTCTGATCCGGCAGGTACTGGTTCCACAGGGCCAGCATCTCGGCCTGGAAGGCTTCGGCGATGTCCTCGGAGCCTTTTTCGTGGAACACATCGAACACGAGCTGAACCAGTGCGTTGCGTTGCTGCATCGCGGTGGTAGGCCCGGCGTTCTGCGCGAACTTGCCGCCTCCGATGACGTTCTGGAATACCACCTTGGTCTTGCTGTGGCGATCCACGCGGTCGACCAAGTCCACGAAGCGGTCGCAGAATTCTTTAGGCAACGGAACCCGTGTGACGTACACCGACTTCTTGTAAGGCAGACTGAATTCCCTGCCATCAGGCATGCCGCCGAGCGCCCCGACGCTGCGTACCCCGTGGTCGACCAGCACCGAGAGCGGGGTCGGGCCGTCCGGGCTGTGCTGTGCCAGATCCATGGCCTTGCCAGCCAGACGGTCGAGCCAGGAGACCTTGCTACTGATGGCATCGACCGCCTTCTTGATGATGGGGAACCCCGCAGTGGACAAGGTGCTGGTCTCGATCAGCAGCACCGCAGGCCGCAGTGTCGCGGTTGGCAGCAGTTCCATCTCGCTCGACACCACCGAGACGAACAGGTCGACGTCCGGACGGAGCGCGCCAGCATGCACTTGGTCTGTCCACTGTCGCACTTGCTCGAACGCCGCAGCCCATCCGCTTCGGTTGTAGGGGTAGGCGCTGGTGATGCCTGCGCTCTTCGGAAACGTCGCGTCTTTTACGACTTCGAACGTGATCGATGTGATCACACCGAAGCTGCCGGGGCCGCCGCCAAGCACGGCGGCGAACACCGCGTCAGTGGCTGCGGGCGTACTGGTCGGGATGGAGTAGGTGCGCTCCTTCCAGCCATCGGGGCCACCGCTAACCATGGTGAACTCGCGCACCCAATCGAGCGTGAGCCCGAGTTCACGGGTCTGGTGTCCCACGCCTCCGGTCTGCGTGTGCCCACCGAGTTTTACCAGCGGGCATTCGCCGTGAGGAATCGATACGCCTGCACCAACCAGCGCCTTGGACAGATTCATGAGTGCAACCGACGGCATCACCGTAACCCTGGTCTTGGCGGCGTTGAAGGTGATGCCAGCGAGGTGCTTTAAGTCGATCAGCACGGTGTCGTTGCCACCGGACGACAGGCCACAGTACTGGTGGCCGCCAGAGCGTGCGACGACCTTCTTGCCTTTATCCGCTGCCCAGGCAACCGCCGCCACGACCGAGGCGCTGTCCTCTGGATAGCACACGAGGAACGGCGTCATGCGTGCCTTGACGACTGCAGCGGAATACGATGAGACCGCGTACTGCAAAATCGCCTTCTGGTAAGCCCGATCACCGGTGGAGCGCAGGAACACCTCACCGACGAAGCCCGGGATCGGCCCTGTGGTATGCGTGGCGGCGAGAGCGGTCGGCGCGCCGGGAGTGGCCAATGCCATCCTCGGCATTGCGGCGCTCTGCACCAGCGAGGCCGGCGCGACTTTTGCTGTGGCCGGAACCATCGCACGTCGCACCAACGACCCTGCTTGAAGCTGAAGCTCGACCCAAGCCCCCCGTGCCAGCAGGTCATCGACCTCTGCGACGAATTTCTTCTCGTCACCCGACCATTTGGCGTCCGATTCGAGTTGATCCACGACTTCGCCCGTGGCTGCATTGCCGAGCCCCAATCCGATCCATCCGCCCAACGCCGCACCCGCGCCCTGAACGATGTTGGACCAGAGCTGGTCTGCCTTGGCGCTGGCAAGGGCGCGCTCCACGAAGTGTCGCATCCGATCACTGAGATTTTGGCCCTGCCCGGTGGCGCGAATGACGACGATCCTCGCCCCGTAAGCGCCCGAGGATGCGCGCAACGTGAGATCCACACCGCGCAGCGGGCGCTGGAGCAGTTGCTTACAGAGTGGGCCAAAGGTTGCCGCTGTGTAGGGCGCCATCCAAACGCTCAGCCAGCGGTTGCCAGCGTACTTTGACCATTCGGCGGCATCGAACACCAGACTCGTGATCGCTCCGCTCGGCTTGCGGCGAAAGCGCCGCCACTGCGTCGCGTCCAGGGTGATGATCTCGCCTTTCGGCGAAACCACCACGGCTTCGACCACACCGTGCCACAGCGGCAGGCGGCGACTGACACTCTCAGGGAAAGCGAGTCGGCGCTCGCCGAGAACTGCGGAAGCGAGACTCAAGGTCGGATCATCGGGCAGCGGCAGAAACAGCGCCCGATTTCGCAGCTCTGTCGCCAGTTCACCAACCGTGGTTGCTGGCCCCACCCGAATGCGCTGCAGGTCGATCTCGATCGATTTCAGCGCCTCAAGACTCAAGACGGCTGCGTCGGGATCGGTCACCACATTCGTGCTGTTGATCGCCTCGCCACTTCGGATGTAGATCGTCCGCCCACCCGCCGTGGCGACTGCAAAGGCAGCGGCCACGTCATCCGAAGAATCGGGAATGAGAACAGGTGGTTTTCCGGTGAATTCCGTGTGGGCGTGGTGCTGGTGGGTGATGCGTCCTTTGAAAGGAGGGTTTTGCGCGCTTTTTGCCATTTGTTCGACTCCAAGTCGGGTGGGTGAGTGCTGCGGATCGGCTGATTACAACTGGCTGGTTGAGAAAAACGTTTTCAAGTAACGACCTACGAAGTCTAAACGGGGTTGTGCGGCAGGTCAATGGTAAAAGGCAATGCAGGATCTGTCAGTCCAATGCTGGCGACGGTGAAATATGGACCGAGCAGGCGGTTTTGCCGCCGATTACGCCTAAGTCCGACAGGCTGCTAGCTGGCGCCGCACTGTAATTGATATCGCTCGGCGCTGCGCCGCACCTGCGAGCGCAACTGATCGCCCTTTGGCCCGGCAGCCCGGCGCGCATCTTCCTCGGCCCATTTTTGCTGTTGTGCATATTGTTGGCATAGTTGCTTTTTACGCTTCTGATTGGCGGCAAGACGTGCATTTTTTGCGTTCTCCCGCGCCTCCTGCGCTTCCCGTTTCGCACGATCTGTCTGAAGCTCGTTCAGTTGTGATCTGTCGTGTGCCGCCTGTGCGGCGGCCCGAGCCTGTTCGTCCGGATCGGCTGCGGGCGCGGGGGCGAGCGGTTTGCCACCCGGACAGGCTTCGTTTTGAAACACGGTTTGGCCGTTGATTTGGCATTTCCAAATTGCCCAGGCCGGTAGTGGGGTGGCAGCGGCAAACAGAGTGAGGCAGGCGGCAAGCGCCGTGGTATGGCGGTTAAGCATGGCTGGTTCTCCCTGGTTAATTAAAAATCTTGCCCGGATTCATCAAATTGTAAGGATCAAGCGCGCGCTTGACTTGCTGCATCAGACGTAGTTCGAGCGGAGATTTGTATTGCGGCAATTCGTCGCGTTTTAACACGCCAATGCCGTGTTCGGCAGAAATCGAGCCTTTAAAGTAATGTACGCGGCTGTGTACCATGTGGTTGACGCTGGCCTGATGCTGCAAAAAAACCTCGCTATCGCTGCCCTTGGGGGCTGCCAGATTGAAGTGCAAATTACCGTCGCCTACGTGGCCAAAGCATACCAGCCGCGAACCGGGGAAGGCGGCGGCCAGTGCCTGACCGGTTTCATCGATAAATTGCGCCAATGCCGAAATCGGCAGCGCGATATCGTGCTTGATGTTTTTGCCATCGGCCGCTTGCGCCAGCGGGATATGGTCGCGCAGCGACCAGAGTTTTTCTGATTGCTGCAGTGAACTGGCCACCACGCCGTCTTCAATCACCGATTGTTCGAGTGCCGCTTCCATCAATCGTTCCAGCAGCATTTGCGCGTGCGCTTCGGATTCGTGGTCGGACAATTCGAGCAAGATGTATTGCGCATGGCGCGCGGCAAACGGTGATACCATTTGCGGGAATTCGTGCTCGACCATGGCCAGGCACAGATCGGAGATCAGTTCAAACCCGGTCAAATCCGGCCCACAGTGGTGCTGCGCCATGGTCAGCAATTGCACCGCGGCGTCGACACTGGCCAGCGCCACCAGTGCAGTACACTGCGCCACCGGTTGCGGAAACAGTTTTAACACGGCGCCGGTGATGATGCCAAGCGTGCCTTCGGAACCGATGAACAGGTCACGCAGGTCGTAGCCGGTATTGTCCTTGCGCAAGCCGCGCAGGCCATCCCAGATTTCACCATCGGCGGTGACCACTTCCAGCCCAAGGCACAATTCGCGGGTATTGCCATAGCGCAAAACGGCGGTGCCACCGGCGTTGGTGGCCAGATTGCCGCCAATGCTGCAACTGCCTTCGGAACCGAGCGAGAGCGGAAACAGCCGCAGTGCTTCAAAAGCCGCTTGCTGCACGTTGGCCAACAGGCACCCGGCTTCCACGGTAATGGTGTAATTGTGCCGATCCAGGCTTCGCACCGCATTCATGCGCATAAGTGACAAGACCAGCGCCTGCCCCGGTTGATCGGCGCGCTGGTTCGGAATGCTACCCAGCACCAGCCCGGTATTACCGCCCTGCGGCACAATCGGTACCCGAAACCGGGCGCATAGCCTGACCAGTGCCGCCACTTCGGCGGTATTGCCGGGCCGGGCCACGGCCAGCGCACTGGCGTGCCAGCGCCGTCGCCAGTCGATCAAAAACGGGGCCATGTCGGCCTGCTCGGTCAGCAAGTGCTGCGGCCCGATCAGGCTGACGCAGGCATCGAGAAATTGGCCAAGTTCGGTAGAATTCATGGGCGAGGCTCGTTGGTTGAGGTGGCACGGGCCTGGGCGATGGCTTGCAGCGCGGCCTGTTTTGCGGCACGTTTGATCGGACGTAGATACAGAATGGCGCACAGGAAAAAGCACAGGGCCAGCGCCAGTTCGGTTTGGGCCAGTGCGCCATCGAGCGGGTTCGGGTTGCGAAAGCCGCGCACCACGCCTTCGGTAAAGTACAGCCAGATCAGCATCGACGACCATTGAATCGTGTACACGCGCTGCAAGATGGCGCCGTGCAGCGGGATCAACAGCGGCAGCGCTTTTATTGCCAACCAGTAGCTGCCCGGACGGACCGGCACCAACAGCGCTTCCCACAGCACACACAGCACGATCAACCCGGCCAAACTGGCAACCATGCCATACCAAAACAGGCTTTTGGCTGGATTAGTCATTTTTCCCCCGTGCCAGTTGCAAGGCAGTAGTGGCCAGCCGTCGCCCAAGGGCCAGACATAGCCGCTTTTCTTCAGCGCTGATGGCCCGCTTGCCATCGCTGCCAGCAAAATGGCTGGCACCGTACGGGCTGCCGCCGGTTTCGGTCAGCATCAAATCGGCTTCGGTATAGGGCAAGCCCAGCAGCAGCATGCCGTGGTGTAATAGTGGCAACATCATCGACAGCAGTGTGCTTTCCTGTCCGCCGTGCATGCTGCCGGTGGCGGTGAACAGGCAGGCCGGTTTGCCACACAGCGCACCGGACAACCAAGCGGCGCTGGTGTTGTCCCAAAAGTATTTCATCGGCGCGGCCATGTTGCCAAAGCGGGTTGGAGAGCCGATGGCCAGCGCGGCGCAGTCGTGTAAATCCTCTACTTCGACATACGGTGCGCCGGTTTCCGGAATCGCCGGTGCGCTCGCTTCGCACACGGGCGAGATGGCCGGTACCGTGCGCAACCGGGCATCACAGCCGGGCACGCTCTCAATGCCCTGCGCGATCAATTCGGCCAGTTTGCGGGTAGCACCATGGCGCGAATAATATAAAACCAAAATGGTGAGGGAATCGTTGTGCATGTCCTGTATCATGTCGCTGCATGTTGGCAATGGTGCTTCCCGGCTTAAGTGATGGTCGGGCAACAAGTGTTTTATTTTAGCCATTTATCTGGTTTTACAGTATGTTATCTCATCTTAAAGTCTTGCGCGGTTTAACCTGGAGCGAATTGCGCGAGTTGCTGCGCTTTGCCAGGCGGCGGCTTCAGGAAGAGCGGCTCGATCAGGTGGCCGCCAGCCTGACGTTTACCAGTGTGTTGGCACTGGTGCCAATTTTGACCATCGCCTTTGCTATTTTCACCACATTCCCCATGTTTTCCGCGTTGCGATCTTCGCTGGAAGCGTATTTCATTCAGAGTTTGATGCCCAAGAGTATTTCGAATACGATTTTGGGTTATTTAACCAATTTTGCCAATCGGGCTACCGGTTTGTCTTCGATCGGTGCGGTATTTTTGTTTATCACCTCGATTGCGATGATGAACATGATCGACCGGGCCTTTAACCAAATTTGGCGCGTAAAAAATGCCCGGCCCTGGGTGCAGCGGATTTTGGTGTTTTGGGCGATTATGACGCTTGGGCCACTGTTGATCGGGATCTCGATGACGGCCACCTCGAAGCTGTATCTGGTGACTTCGGGCGTGGTGCAGCACAGCGGCATGTTTGGCAAGGTGTTTTACACCATAATTTCGATGTTGTTAAGTTCGGTGGCATTTACGCTCTTGTATATCGTGGTGCCGAACCGGGCGGTGGACTGGGGCGATGCGGCCTGGGGCGGGGTGTTGGCCGCGCTGGCATTTGAGGGGGCAAAGCGGCTGTTTGCCTGGTATATCGCCAGTTTTCCCACTTATGCCGCAATTTATGGCGCGCTGGCGGCGATTCCGGTGTTTTTGGTCTGGCTGTATTTGTCGTGGTATATCACGCTGGTTGGCGCGGTGATGGTGGCATCGCTGCCGGTGGTGCGCTATGAGCGCTGGCGCCATGTGCCCGCCCCGGGTGAGGCGTTTGTCGATGCGGTGGCCTTGCTCGATGTGCTGTACTACGCGCGCCAGCATGCGGCCAGTGCCACGGTCAATGCCAGCATTTTGCGCTCGCGCACCGGACTGGGCTATGA
>JACCDS010297122.1_pt1 | contig 32123 bp, 24 predicted proteins | sample 7446441 | NCBI WGS metagenome assembly JACCDS01 (sample SAMN15323445, study PRJNA562643) | freshwater metagenome | isolation source: river surface water | place: USA:Blue River Watershed | collected 2017-08-17
ACAACTCTGTTCTGAGAACTAACAGTGTTTGTAAGTTGTAATTGTTCGGGATTAATTTTAACACTGTTGTTCGATAAAAATTTTTGAATCGCTTTGTCGAATCTTTCTTTATTAAATGGTTTTAATAAATAGTCGATAGCATTTGCTTCAAAAGCTTTGAGTGCATACTCATCAAATGCAGTTGTAAAAATAATATTTGGAGGATTATCAATTAACTCTAAAAGTTCAAAGCCATTTATTTTTGGCATTTGTATATCCAAAAATATTAATTCAGGCTGATGTTGCTGAATGGCTTTCATCCCTTCGAAACCATCAGAACATTCGGCAAGCACTTTTATTTCTGGGTATGCTGCTAAATACTCCAATACTATTGAGCGTGCTAATGGCTCATCATCTATAATTATACAAGTACTCATTGTGGGATATTAATGATGGTAATAAATAAACCGTTTTCTTCTTTAGTAATTAATAAATCATTTCTTGCGTATAATAAATATAACCTTCGTTGAATAGAATTCAATCCGAAGCCAGTGCCTTTATCATTTGCATTTCTTGTTTTTGGATCGTATGGATTACACACTTCAATGTTGACCATATTGTTCAGCATCTTTACCCTTATATTGATATCGACTGTACCAACTGTATCATATAATCCAAACTTAATGGCATTTTCAACTACTGGTTGTAAAATCATTGCAGGAACTTGAGCATTTAACTCGTTTTCAATTTCAATTAATGTGTTTAATCGATGTCCGAACCTTACTTTTTCAATGGCCAAATAAAGTTCTAGTTGTTTGATTTCTTCAACTACGCTTATTTTTTTGTTTTCTTCTTGTCGTAAGGTACTTCTTAAGAAATCAGAAAGTTGATGAATCATTGTTCTTGCCATCTCTGGTTTTGCAACTACCAAAGCCGAAATCGAGTTTAAGCTGTTAAATAAAAAATGTGGTTGAAGTTTCTGACGCAAACTTAATAGCTCTGCCTCTTTTGCTAAATCTTCTATTTTTTGTTGACGTTTTAATTGCTCTCTTTGTTCTTCAATGCCATACCAAAACCAGCTTACACCAAGCACAGATGAATTGATCATCAATCCAAAAATAAAACGGAGTAAAAATGATTGTTGAATAAAATCTAAGTAATTTTTTTCACCTATAGTTACGAATGATAATAACCATGGACTTTTTTCTACCCATATATAGGTAATTACCAAAATCATGATTAAGCTTTTCCATATCGACTTTGCTAATGGTTTGTAAAACAACAACACTAAACTGATTAGCACTGCAGATACAGCTAAAAGAGAATTGTATATGATACTATCCCAGATGGATGTTAACCAAGAAAATTTAAATACATCATGTACAATCCAAATATGCGTAAGCGACCAGCTTAAGAATAAGATGATGAACAGTGCATTAAATTTGCGATATGCGAATAAACTTTTTGTCATTATTAATAACTACGAATATCGATACCAGCTAAAATTGATACACCTTCTATAACCAATACTTTTGAATCATCACTATTAAAATCAATAAGATTTCTTTTATCATCTAAGCCACCAAAAACACTTATAATTTCCGATTGAATTTTCCAGTTGGCAGGAACAATTAATTTAGTGCCTCCAAATATTTGAACGACTTCTAATTTTACTCTGCCCTGAATATCACATTTACTTAAATTAATTTCATTGCCTCCAAATACAGAAATTAGTTCACCGCCTTTAAAATTTTTGCTTACCATAATTTTTTTATTGCCAGCAAAAACTGCAATAAGTTCTAAACGGTCATCTAAACTTTCGTTTTTCGCGAGTTCAGTAAAATGCCCTGAAATTTCATCGAACTGATGCACTCGTTTTTGTTTCGATTTCGTAAGCATTCTTATACCAAGCGCAATTAATAATGCTGGGAAAATGATGGCACTCATGCGCACATCGTATCCGGCAATTTTATCAACTAAGAATAAAAGGCCAAATGCTGAAATTACTAACCAGGTCCAGTCTTTGAATTTGTTGTTAATACCAACTAATAGGCCAATACCAATAATAAACATAGGCCAAGAGATTAACCAATTAGGAATTGGTAAATCGAAGGTATTTGCCAAAAATAATACCCCTATGATGATAATAAAGATGCCTAACCACTCTTTATTTTGTTTGAATTTATGTTTTTGATTTGTCATTTTTCTTAAATATTTATACGAATGTACGTTTAGCAGCAAACTAGCACAAGCGTTTTGCGTTTATAAAGTACAAATTACCGATGAATGCAGGAATTTTGGGGTTAAATTGATACCTTTGAGTATGATACAGTATGTTTTAGTTGGATTATTATTGCTTTGGGCGGTTTATTTTATTGTAAATATGATAAAAAAACAGTTCCAGAATAAGAATGCATGTGCCTCTAACTGTAAATGCGGTATTGAATTTGATCAAATCAATTCGCCTTCCAATCAATGAAAATCGAAGTCATTACGAGTCCTCAAAATCCTAAAGTTAAAAACCTTCTTAAATTAATTGAGAAATCTTCAGAGCGCAGAGCCCAAAATCTTATTGTTGTGGAGGGCAAACGCGAACTTGGATTAGCCATTGCTGCTGGAATGGAAATAGAGCAGTTGTTTTATTGTGATGTGTTAGGTGCGAATGCTTCTGAACTATCAGCTCATCAATACTTCGAAATATCGAAAGAAGTTTTTGCAAAATTAGCCTACCGTGAAAAGTCCGACGGTTATATTGGTTTACTGAAACCAAAGTATTATAGTTTAGAAACATTACCCATTACTTCGAAGCCCTTTTTAATTGTTTTAGAAGCGGTTGAAAAACCTGGCAATTTAGGTGCTATTATGAGAACTGCTGATGCAGCGAATATCGATGCTGTAATAATTTGTGATCCCAAAACCGATATCTATAATCCCAATGCAATTCGTTCAAGCGTAGGATGTCTGTTTACAGTACCCATTGCTTTAACTAGCAATGAAGAATTAAAAAATTGGTTTGATGAAAAAGGGATTCAATATTATGCCGCAGCATTAACAGCCACAAAACAGTATACAGATATCGATTTTACAAAAGCATCAGCAATTATTATGGGAACAGAGGCCACTGGTTTAAGCGACTTCTGGTTAAGAGAACATGATAAACAAATTAAGATTCCTATGTCGGGAAAAATAGATTCCTTGAATGTTTCTATTTCAGCGGCGGTACTTACCTTTGAGGCAATAAGGCAACGCCGTAGTGTTTAATTAAACTTTTTCTATAAGAACACTTGCGTATGCTACCACACCTTCTTCACGTCCTATAAATCCCATCTTTTCGTTGGTTGTTGCTTTAATAGAAATATCGTCTTCATCAATATTCATTGCTTCCGATAATACTTTTTTCATGGCTGGTATATGTGGATTAATTTTTGGTGCTTCTAAACAAATCATGCAATCGATGTTACCCACTGTATAATTTTTAGTGCCAATTAATCGAATACATTCTTTTAATAAAATTACACTCGAAATTCCTTTCCAACGATCGTCGGTGTTTGAGAAATGATATCCTATATCTCTCATATTTGCTGCGCCTAACAATGCATCGCATATGGCATGTATAAGTACATCAGCATCGGAATGCCCATAAGCTCCTTTGCTATGTTCTAGTTTTACACCTCCCATAAAAAAAGGATGTCCATCTTTTAATTGATGGACATCAAAACCAAAACCTACTCTGATTTTCATATGTTTATTGCTTAGCCTGTTCAGGCGTTTCAAAGTTAAACGTTAAAGAAAAACGCAAGGTGTTTTCCAATGGATTTGTCTGTGTTGTTGGAATTAAATACGATAAATCTAATCCGAAAATATTGTACTTAATACCTGCACCTACAGTGAAATATTGTCTATTTCCTTTTGTAGGATGTTCATAAAAATATCCACCTCTAATGGCAAATTGTTTATCATACCAATACTCGAAACCAGCTGAATAATAAATTTCATGGAACTCTTCTTCTAAACCATTTGGCGCATCATTAAATGATTGAAAAATACCTCTAGGAACAGAAACATCTGTAGTTTGACCTTTCACAATAACGGGGTTTCCATCGGCTCCTATAATTACTTGGTTTAAACTATCAACTGCGTAAATAGGATTAGTAGGAACTAAAAGTTTATTTGCATCAAAGAACACTGTAATTTCATTGTAGTTGTCGAGTTTCATAGTACCCGCAGCTCCTACTCTTAAATTTGTTGGAATGAAATACCTATCAGTAGCATTTGTATAATTCATTTTTGCTCCAATATTTGAAATATTAAAGCCATATGCTAACGTTGTTTTCTTTCCATTAAATATATATTCAGAGTTGGTGTAAAAACCTGAGATATCTACCGCTACCGATCGTCCTGCTCTTACCGATTGCCCATTTTGTGCTAATTGTCCTTGAGCTAAATCAGAATTAATAAATCGGAATGCAGTTCCAATGGCAAAACGATCCGATAATTTTCTGTTATATGAAACATCGAATGCTAACTCATTCGGATTCCCAGTACCAGTTACAGTTCCTGTCATGTCGGTAAAAGTAATATCACCTAATGAGAAATATTTTAAACTTGCCCCAATGGTTTGTTTATTATCGATTTTATAATATCCTCCTAAGTAAGCTAAATTAATATCGGGTACTAGTCGTTGTAACCATGGAGTATATGCGATACCAAATGCATACTTTTTTTCCATGAACGAAAATTTTGCAGGATTCCAATGGTTCGAATATACATCGGGTGCAGTTGCAACACCACCATCACCCATCGCTCCAGCTCTTGAATCAGGACCAATAAGTAAAAATGGTACAGCTGTAGTAATTGCATTTACACTACTTTCTCTACCATTTAAATTTTGTGAACTTATTTGTGCGTTTGCTGATCCAATCGTTATAGCACTGATCGCTGTTAACAGCAAACCTTTTCCAAATTGTCTAATCATCTCTATATTAAAATCTTTAATCTTTCTTTTACTATATATAACTAAGCTTATTATAGCTTCATTCTACATTATCGCTAAACGCCAAATATAGAAAAATCTATATTCTGCGAATTAAAAAAGCACTAATTTTTGGTATTTATCTGCAATTGTGCCATCGGTAGCCTTTACTTTAATACGATAAACATATACCCCTTTGCCTAATTTATCACCAAAATCATCTTTTGCATCCCACATTATATTACTTATTCTGCTTCCTGTAGCCAATAAATCTTGTTCTATGGTTTTTACTAAACGCCCAGATACCGTAAATATTTGAACCATCACTTTTAATTGTTCACCTGGTCTGTTGTGTTCAAACTGAAAACCGGTACTTGTAGTAAATGGATTCGGATAATTGTAAACTTTATCAATTGTAAACGCACTCGACTCTACTACACTAAACTCCGTACTTACTTCCGATGAGTTGTTAACCACATCCCATGCCTTCACCGTTAGTTTGTAATTCCCTGGTTCTAATTTTTGTAATGGGTATTTTATTTCACCTTCTTGGTAATTATCTAAAGTAGACTCGTAGTATTCGTTTAAATCTATTTTTTGTGTTTTTAATCCTGATGTGAGTGTTGCTGTTATGTTGTGCCCAATTCCATTACCAACGGTATTAACACCATTCTGATCTTGCATTTTAACAATTAAAACAGGTCTGTCGCCTGTCATTCCTCCTGGAGCAAAATTCTCATCGTTTAAGAAAACTTTTATTTGTGGTCCTTCAGAATCATTAATAGAATTATTTGAACTTCCACCAACTAAGATACTATCGTTGGATCCATTCGCATCTACATTACCCAATTGCGCATAATAACTCAAACGTCCCTTGCCGATGTTATATGAAATATCTTTTGGTACAACAAAGGTGTAACTAAATTTACCATTTTGTACACTCGCTTTCCCTTTGTAAATAATGTTTTTGCGAACATTATAAGTAGTAACAAGACTTTCTCTGTCTTGTCCTAATGTTTTTTGTGAGGTAGATTTATCGTAAACTGTTGGATATACTGTTCCATTTAAATTGTTCAATGGGTTGCCGTTTCTATCAGCTATATATCCTTTAATTGTAACAGTACTTAACGCCTTAATGGTATCTGTTGTTCCAATCAAAGGTTTGTCATTTATGCTTTCAGTAACAACACTATATCTTGGGGTTGCAAAAGGTAATGATGGATCACCCAACAATGTAAAATTTCTTTGATTTATTGTTAGTCCTAATCCGTTTAGATTTTTACTTTTTCTAAAGATATCTCCAAGAGTATTTGTGCCTCCAATATTAGTGCTATCAAATAATGAAATTAAAAAAGATTCATTAATCGATTTGTTTTCGTTTGCATATACAATTCGTGTTGTAGTATACATTGCAATTGCTCCACCATTTGGATTCAATAAACTAAGCTCGCCCGCCGATTGAAATAAAGGATCATCCCAACGTGAGAAAGAACAAGTGGCTGTTAATAATACTGGCATATTATCATATCCCTTCCATGAATTAATGTCTTCAATGGTAAGAACTTTTTCATGAGCTAAACCGTTTTCTCCGCCATGCCCAATGTAATTAATCACCAATGCACCTGTATTCACTCGTTGATTGAATGCTGCGTTTACTTCCGGAAATCTATTACCAGCCGGTGTACTCATTTGTTGATAGCTGTCCATATAGACTTTATCAATGTTAAAATCTTTGGTGCGATTATTTATAATATTAGTATGTGATTCAGAATGTATAATATGTAAATTGTAATCTTGATCATCGGCAATCAATACATACTTATTTCTCCAATCGCCAAATGTTTCAGGATTACTATAATGAAGTATTTTGTCGACCATCTGTTTTGCTTGTAATGGTGTTTGTACAGGCAATCTTCCAACAGCAACATCTAATGCTGTAGAACCATACGTTGGGAATGAAGTTAAATCCCAATTACCTTCGATATCATCTAACATTCCGAAAAAATCGTCTGATACATATGAACCAAATGGTGAAGTTGAATTTCTACTTTCAAAGGTTACGATGTAATTTGTATTTGGTTTTACGTAGCCAATATTATCGTATGATCCATCACCAAAAAGTAATAAATATTTTGGCATTTCTGATTCATTTAATCCAGCACGATCGTAAAACATTTTCATGAAATCCCTTATGGCACTGGCATCTTGAGCACCAGACCCAAATTCATTATAAATGTGATCAGGAATAACAACTAAAGTTCTTAAATTATTATTTGTTCTTCTGAATTCAGCTAAACGTTCTGCTTCCGATTTAAAATCAGGATGTGTAATGATGATAAAATCGTATTGCCCTAGTGCATGTAAATTTTGATTTTCAATTTTAGTAACAAAACGAGGTGCAGGGAAATTATTTCCTTCAAACGCACAAAATTCTTTTACCACATCTGTACTTGTAGTAAAACTAAGTTGGTTACCTGCGGTACTAAATTCTTGAAGTTTAGGTTCTATCTTGTTGCTTAAATCTAGTATTTTCGTATTGCTAGCATTGATTGCGATAACATTAAATTGTGTAACTCTATTTGGCCCTAACGTTTCAAGATTTCTAAATTGTAATTGGTTGCTTAGCATTCTTAATTCTCTAAATGCATTCACCCAAATAAAATTTAAGTAACCTAAGGCAGTAATATCTGGTTTACTGTATTCAATATTTATGTTGATGTTCTCGCTCGGGTTAAGTGTTAGAAAACCTGTAGATACTGGCGATCCATAAGCTGCATCATAACTGAATTCTACCCCCGAACAATTTAATCGCGATACTGAATTTCCGTTATATTTAATTTCAAAAAAACTAGAACGTGGACTTTGTACTCTACCAATTAAATCAGCACGTACACGCAATGGTTTGCTAAGTACAATGTTTGGAATATTGAAGTTGAAATCGTAATTCGTTACATTGTTAAACTCTTCACCATATCTTTCTCGCCCCGATTTAATTGTTGCGTTTACACCTGTGCTATAGTTTTTTTCATGCACCTCAAAATAATTATAATCGTTTGCAACATCAGTAACTGCTAAGGAACTACTAGCTTGAGTTTGCATTCTTTTTCCTACACCTAAATCAAAATTTAAAAAGTAATATGATTCGGTTGTATATGGATTTGTTGTGTTTAACAAAACTTTATTTATGCCATCATATGAAATATTGTTAGGACCGAAACCATAAAATAAAATATAATCTTCTCTGTTAAAAACACCGTCGTTTTCACCAACAACTATAATTGCATTTTCTTGTAAATCGTCGTATCTAGTGTTTAAGCTATGCTCTGGTAAAATACCTCCACCGTTACCATAAATTCTAATGTTTCTAGGGTTTATTTGATCAACGGCAATACCCATTTTCGATAAATCGTCGTAGGTAAGTTTATGCATGCCTGATGTACTAATTCCCATCTTAAACCATTGCCCATCCTTAAGAACCGAAGCATTTGCATATGTTCTGTTTGCACTTAGTTTTTGTGAAACACCTGCAGTAAGTTCCAACGAAAAAGAAATTAATTTTTCTATGCTACCATCCATGTTTTTTCGGAAGGGCACGATACTAACCATTGTTTGTTCTCTCTTGCGTTCTTGTACACTTTGTGTGCTTATGCTTGGACTATCATTAAAAGTATTAGCTAGTTTTTTAATCGTTTCAGCGCTTACAGGTTTGTAAACAGGATTAATTATTTTGACATTTGTAAAACTTCCTTCGAATTTCTCCGTATATATGGGCATATCCTTCAGACGATAATCGAAAATAGCCCCTTGGAAGCTCTCTACAGTTCGAAAAGTTTTTTCATCGGTATTAGCAATTTCCGATTGCTCCCAACGAAGGGATCTGTGTACAATTTTCTGAGCAATACTCTCTGAAATTGTACAAACAGCGATAAAAAGAGTTAAAATTGATGTTATTTTAAGTAAACGCATGTTTTTTTTATTGTCCAAATGCTTTGCAAAATACACTATTTTGAGGCTACAGGTTAAATAATTGCTTGAAAAACGGATTTTTGGCAATAAAATTGCCGAAATACTCATCAAAAAAAATAAATATCTTATATTTGATGTTCTACATTAAAATATAACATTTTAGAAAATTGTTTTTAGTTTCTATATAAATGAAGCGATACTTACTAACACTGGCTGGAATATTAGGTTTTATGCAAACCTTTGCACAAGACATGCACTTTTCGCAATTCTATGCCGCACCATTGTATTTAAACCCAGCATTTGCAGGTACTGCAGGCGGCCCACGATTTACATTAAACTACAGAAATCAGTGGCCAGGAATTAATAATGCATTCAAAAATTTAGCATTTGGTTACGACCAATACATGCCTGCACTCAACGGTGGAATTGGTGTTTTAGTAACAAATGACAACCAAGCAGGTGGAGTATTTAAAAGTACTCGTATAGCCGGTATGTATTCATATCAGTTAAAAGTAAACAATCGTTTAACCATTAAACCAGGTATTTATACAGCATATTCAAATAATTCAGTTAATACTAATGGATTGGTTTACAGATATGTAAATGGAGTTCCTGACTTAAATTCTGGAGAAACTTTTGGGGCTAATTTGAGCAAAAGTTTTATTGATTTTGGAGCAGGAGCATTATTCTTTACAGAACGTATGTTTGGAGGTTTCTCTATCGACCATTTAACAGAGCCAAATCAATCATTAACCGATGGTAATTCGCCTTTGCCACGTAAGTATACTGCACATTTAGGTGCGTTTATTCCAGTTGGTAAAAAACAATTTAATGCCTCTATTTCACCTAATATATTATTCCAACAACAATCTTCTTGGAGCCAGTTAAACTTAGGTATGTACTACAACCGTGGACCTGTGGTTCTAGGAGGTTGGTATAGAACAAGTTTTGTTAATGGCGACGCATTTATTGGCTTGGTGGGTATTAAATACGACATTTACAAATTCGGTTACAGCTACGATATCGTAACCTCAGAACTAAGAGCTTCTGCTTCGGGTGCACATGAGTTTTCGCTATCGATTGAGCTACCTCCACCTTCTAAAAAAGGGAGAGCTCGTAGCTACAAAAGGGTAAATTGTCCTTCTTTTTAGCATTTTATAATAATATTAAATATATTTACTGCGTTTTTAAGCAAAATTTAGCACTTAAATAATGAAAAAATTGGTTAATTTTTCTGTCAAATTATTAATTGTAGGAATCTCTATTTCTGCAGTTTCTTGTTCACAGAAATCATCTACTACCGGTTGGAAGTATAATGATAAAAACAACGGTGGTTTTCAAGTGTTCAAAAACGTTGAACAAGCAACAGGACCAGGCTTAGTGTTAGTTGAAGGTGGTACCTTTGTAATGGGTTCAATGGAACAAGATTTATTACACGACAATGATAACATTGAGCGTCGTATAACGGTTTCATCGTTCTACATGGATGAGTCGGAAGTTTCTAACTTAGATTACTTAGAATACCTATACTGGTTACAAAGAGTGTACGGTCAGGATTACCCTGAAGTATACAAAAAAGCCTTGCCAGATACCTTGGTTTGGAGAAATCCACTTTCGTACAATGAACCTTTTGTTGACAACTATTTCCGTCACCCTTCATACCAAAATTACCCTGTAGTGGGTGTTTCATGGGTTCAAGCAAATGAGTTCTGTGCTTGGAGAACAGATCGCGTAAACGAGCGTATCTTAATCAACAAAGGAATTTTAAAAGACAATCCTAATCAAGTTAACGAAGATAACTTCAATACGGATGCTTACTTAGCAGGACAGTACGAAGGTTTAGTTAAGAAAAACTTGAAAAACTTAGATCCTAATGGTGAACCTACTCGTAGAGTTCGTATGCAAGATGGTATCTTATTACCAAACTACCGCCTACCAACAGAAGCTGAGTGGGAATATGCTGCAAAAGCACTTAAAGGAAACTCTAAATATGAAAATGTTGGAGAGAAGAAATTATATGCTTGGAATGGCTTAACCATGAGAGATGAAATAGGAGCTGGTAAAGGTATCATGTACGCCAATTACAAAAGAGGTCGTGGTGATAACATGGGGGTTGCTGGTTACTTAAATGATAACTACGATTATACTGGTCCAGTAAAAGCATACTTACCAAACGATTTCGGTTTATATAACATGGCTGGTAACGTTAGTGAGTGGGTAATGGATGTTTATCGTCCTTTATCACCAGAAGACAAAGATGATTTGAATCCATTCCGTGGTAACGTTTATGGAAAACCACAATTAGATGCTGATGGTAACATCGCTGAAAAAGATAGTTTAGGAAGAATTAAACGTTCTACCGATTATGATACTTACTCAAACCCTGATAAACGTGGCGACTTAGACGATGAATCGATGTATGCTTACGGTGTTACAAGTATGATTAACAACAAGGCTCGTGTTTACAAAGGCGGATCTTGGAATGATAGAGCATACTTCTTAAACCCAGGTATGAGAAGATTTAAAGACGAAGAAGCAAGTAGTGCTGATATCGGTTTCCGTTGTGCAATGGTACGTTTAGGTACTCCTAACGGTAAAAAATTCACAAAAAAGAGTCCTAATAAATAATAGTTAGGAATTAGAAAATACTATACAGCCCCCTTTTTATGGGGGCTTTTTTTATGATGCAAACACAAGGTGGGTATAGAGTAAATGGAATCACTAGTAAGCGTAACATCGACTTACCCGTGATTTCTGTATTAACGGTTGTATACAATAGTGAAGAATTTATTGAACGCACTATTCAATCGGTATTGGCCCAGTCGTACCCAAACATTGAACATGTAATTTTAGATGGTGCTTCTAAAGATAATACCTTGAGCATTATATCTAAATACAATGATCAAATCGCCTATTGGAAGTCGGAAAAGGATGCAGGTATTTACGATGCCATGAATAAAGTTCAGGAATTGGCTGAAGGCGATTATGTGATGTTTCTGAATTCTGGAGATGAGTTTAACGATAATGAAGTATTAAGTAATGCCTTTAAACTTGATAGGAATGCAGATGTTTATTATGGTGATACACTCGTAACCGATATCCAGGGGAATGCTCTTCGACATAGAAGATTAAGGCCACCACAGCAATTAAAATGGACCGATTTCAGGTACGGAATGTTGGTTTGTCATCAATCAATTATTATTAAAAAAGAACTCTCATCAAGCTATAATATTAATTATAAAATTGCAGCAGACATCGACTGGGCAATACGTTCAGTGAAAAAAGCCAAGAGTATTGTAAATACTAAAATCACCATCTCTAAATTTATGGAGGGGGGAATGTCTACAGTACATCTAAGAAAAGGCCTTGAAGAGCGCTTTAAAATAATGACAAAACACTTCGGACTATTCAGTACCGTATTGGTACATATTTATATGGTATTCCGTTTAATTATTGGAAAGATTAGGCAATAAAAGCTTTTAATCCATTCCACCATTTAACCTTTAATTCTTGATCGAGTTGTAGTTCTGACAGTGATGGACAAAGGTAAAAGCGGGCATTATTATGCTGCTTTGTACTCAATAAATCGTTTCCATAAGCTTCAGCATCGGCAAAACAAACAACTTTACATGCATCGAACTCTAAGGATGCTTGTTCGAAGTTTTTACATTGTTCTGTTTGAGTGATACAAATGGCTATCTGTGCTTCATTAAGTTTGAGTGCCGAGAGAGTTTTGCTGAAAAGTAATTTATCGATTGCAGGTATAGTAGAATCATTACTAAATACTATAAAAACAATCTTCTGCTCTATACTCCCAGTATATATAAAAGTTTTGGTAGGCGTAATTTGTTCTGGGACTACGCTTTCGTTTGTAAACTCCTGTTTTATAAGGTATAAAGGCTCATTAAAGAGCGCTTTTAGACTATTAAGATCAGATACGATTAAATTATTATCCATTCGGCTAAATTAAAAAAAGCATTTATATAACATCAATCTTTTGTATTCGTTGTATCACTTTGAAATTTATTCTATTTTAGCACAAATAACAAAACGTAAAGATATAAAAAGATGAAGCGATTTAATTGGTACAAAAAAACAATGCTTTCTGTTGCACTCACAGGCATGGTGTTTAGTGTAATGGCTCAGAACTCTGAAGTTTTAATGACCATCGGGAAAGAAAACGTTACGAAAAAAGAGTTCGAATATGTTTTCAAGAAAAACAATAAAAATGCTCAAAATCCAGATGAAAAAAGTTTACGTGAATATTTGGATTTATACATCAATTTCAAACTAAAAGTAATTGAAGCTAAAAGTTTAGGGATGGATACAGTTGGTTCATTCATAAAAGAACTTGCTGGATATAGAAAACAATTAGCAGCTCCTTATTTAACAGATAAGGAAGTGAATGAGAAACTAATTAATGAAGCATGGGAGCGTTCGCAAAAAGAAATTAGAGCCTCACATATTTTAATTAATTGTGCAGAAGATGCGTCACCAAAAGACACCTTAATTGCCTACAACAAGATATTGGCATTAAGAAAAAGAATAGTTGAAAAAAAGGAAGATTTTGGTAAAGTAGCTGCAGATAATTCACAAGATCCAACAGCTAAAAATAATAAAGGCGACTTAGGATATTTCTCTGCATTTGCAATGGTTTATCCATTCGAAAATGTTTGCTACAATACCAAGGTTGGAAATGTAAGTATGCCAATTCGTACTCGTTTCGGTTATCACATTGTAAAAGTTGTAGATTCTCGTCCTGCACAAGGTGAAATTAAAACAGCACACATTATGATTCGCTTTAACGACAAAGCGACTAAACAAGACACAATTAGTGCTAAAGGAAAAATAGATGAGATTTATGCTCGATTATTGAAGGGTGAAAAATTTGAAGAACTAGCTAAACAATTTTCAGAAGATAAAGCTTCTGCGAAAAACGGTGGAGCAATGCAGTTCTTTGGAACTGGCAAAATGGTAATTGAGTTTGAGCAACAAGCATTCGCTTTAAAAAATATCGGCGATTACTCAAAACCTTTTACTACTCCTTATGGATGGCACATCGTTAAATTATTAGAACGTAAGGCTCCTCCTACATTCGAAAAATCTAAAGAAGATTTGAAAGCTAAAATTAATAGAGATACTCGTTCTGATTTAAATAAAATTTCTTTCGTAAATAAATTAAAGAAAAGTTATTCATTCTCTGAAAACTTAAATTCTCTACAAGTATTTTATAGCGACATAGATTCAGCAATTTTAAAATCAACCTTTAAAAAATCGCAAGCTAAAAATCCGAAAGATGTATTATTTAGTTTTAAAGGTAAAACAGTAACTGTTGGCGATTTTGCTGATTATATAACTACAGCACAATTATCTGTTACAAAAGAATCTGCTTTTAAAGCAAAGAAAGAATTATACGATAATTTTGTTTCAAAATCATTAATTGATTATGAAGAAACTCAATTAGACTCTAAATATCCTGAGTTTAAAGCGTTGATGGAAGAATACCGTGATGGTATTTTACTTTTCGAACTTACGGATCAAAGAGTTTGGTCGGCTGCAGTTAAAGACACTACAGGCTTAGAGAATTTCTTTAAACAAAATCAAAACAAATACATATGGCCTGATCGTTTAAATGCAACAATCTATACTTGTGCGAATGCAGAGATTGCCAAAGAAGTTAGGTCTTTAATAAAGAATAAAAAGATTTCACAAGACTCTTTACTAAGAAGAATTAATAAACAAAACCCACTAAACCTTACAATCAAAACTGATAAGTTTGAGAAGGGTGAAAATGCAATAATTGATGGTATTGCATGGAAAAAAGGGGTGAGTAAAGATATTACCTCTAATAACAATGTAGTTATAGTAAGTGTGAAGGAGAAGTTGCCTTCGCAACCGAAACAACTTTCGGAAGTGAGAGGAGCTGCTACTGCCGATTACCAAACGTACTTAGAGAAAAATTGGTTAGAAACACTCCGCCAAAAATATACTGTGAGCGTAAACGAACCGGTATTTAAATCATTAGTATCTAAATAAAAAAGGGCTCTTAGGAGCCCTTTATATTCTATGAGAAAATATATTTACATACTTATTACATGCTTGTTTTTTTTAAGCTCTTGCCAGTTTATAAAGAAAATATTTACTAGCAAAGAGAAACCTATTGCCAGAGTATTTGATATGTATTTGTACCCTAGCGATATTGATGGGATTGTGCCTCCGGGAACTAATTCTAATGATAGTGTATTGCTAGTGCAATCGTACATAGAAAATTGGATGCGACAATCGGTTATATTAAAACAAGCCAGTGATAATGTTGATTTAGATAAAGAGCTTTTAGAACAACAATTAGAAACCTACAGACAATCGTTAATTATTTACTCATACGAACAACAGCTCATTGCTCAGAATTTAGATACAACTGTAAGTGCAGCTCAGATTAAAAAATATTACGACGATAATAAAGGTAATTTTGAATTAAAGCAAAGTATTGTAAAAGTATCATATGCTATTATTCCTAAAAATGCATTACGTATAGAGAATGCTAAACGTTGGTTTAATTCATCGAAACCAAAAGATCGTGCGGAATTAGAAACATATTGTATGCAATTTGCATCAAACTATAGTTTAGTAGATACTGCATGGATATATTTAGATGAATTGATGAAAACCATACCTCTTGATAGGTTTTCTGAAAATTCTATTTTGCAAAAAAACAATTACATAAACTTTAGCGACAACGGGAACGTTTATTTAATTAAGATTAAAGATTTTATGTACAAAGAAGCGATGTCGCCGTTAGAATTTGAAATTGATAATATTAAAAACATCATTATAAATAAAAGAAAATTAGAGTTAATAAATAAAATGGAGAATGATGTTTACCAAAAAGCAAGAAATGAAGAGGACATCGAGATTTATAAAGAATAGAGCTATGAAGAGGATTTTAGTATTAAGTATTTTTGCACTGTTTATATCATTGAAGAGTTTTGCACAACCAAAACCCATTGATAAAATAGTAGCAGTTCTTGGGGAGAGCATCATCTTAAGTTCTGATATTGATGGCCAATATTCGCAATACATGGCACAAGGATATAAAGATGATGGTGCATTAAAATGTCAGATACTTGAATCACTTTTAACACAAAAGATTTTGCAGAACCAAGCAATGATTGATAGTTTGGAAATTAGTGAGCAGCAAGTAGAAGATGAATTAAATCGTAGGATAAAGTATTTCATCAGTCAAATTGGTTCAGCGGAAAAGTTAGAACAATTCATTGGTAAGTCGATATTAGAATTTAAAGCAGAGTTACGAGAAGATGTACGTGCGGTAATTATGGCGCAGAATATGCAACAAGAAATTACAAGAGGCATTAATGTAACTCCAAATGAAATAAAGGAATTTTATCAAACCATTCCGAAAGATAGTTTGCCATTTTTTAATAAGGAAGTGCAAATAGGAGTAATAACCAAAAAGCCGGCAGTAAGTGCAAAAGCAAAACAAGAAGCAAAAGATAAACTGGAATCGTTGCGTGAACGTGTTGCAAAAGGGGAAGACTTTGCTACTTTGGCAATTTTATACTCGCAAGATGGATCGGCAAAGAGTGGTGGTGAACTTGGTTTTGTGGGCAGAGGCGAATTAGTAAAAGCATTTGAATCAGTTGCCTTTAAATTACGTCCCGGAGAGCTATCGGCTGTGGTTGAAACCGAATTTGGATTTCACATTGTTCAATTAATTGAACGTCGTGGTGAACAAGTAAACGTTCGTCACATTTTAATTAAACCTACGTTTGATTATGCTGATTTATTAAGTGCAAAAAAACTATTGGATAGTGTGTATGCTCTTATACTGAATAAAGAAATAACCTTTGCTGATGCTGCGCAGAAATATTCTGATGACGATGGAACAAAAAACAATGCAGGTATGATGTTGAACCCTCAAGATGGTAGTACTAAAATCCCATCTGATCAAGTAGACCCTGCAATCTATTTCCAATTGGAAAATATGAAGGTTGGTGAAATTGCACCTCCATCACAATATAAAACTCCAACAGGTGAAACTGCCTACAGAATTGTGAATTACGTTTCTAAAACAGATCCTCACCAAGCAAATTTAAAAGACGATTATCAAAAAATTCAACAAGCTGCATTGCAAAGCAAACAAAACAAAACCATGGAGGAGTGGTTGAGTAAAAGAAGAAAACAAACCTATGTTAAAATTAACGAAGAGTTTAGTTCTTGTGAGAAATTGCAACCTTGGATTAAAGAGTCAGTAAACCGTTCTAAATAAAATTATGTATAACTCAGAAGTTGAAGCGATAGATGCATTGGCATCGGTTTATAAAGAAATTAAACTAGAAATTGGTAAAGTAATTATTGGCCAAGACGAAATAGTTGAATCGGTACTTATTTCTATTTTAAGTAACGGTCATTGTTTATTAGTGGGTGTTCCAGGCTTAGCCAAAACATTATTAGTACAAACAGTTGGTAATGTGTTAGCCTTGTCGAGTAATCGTATTCAGTTCACTCCCGACCTTATGCCATCAGACATAACTGGTTCTGAAATTTTAGACGAACAACGTCATTTTAAATTTATACCGGGTCCTATTTTTTCGAACATTATTTTAGCCGATGAGATTAATAGAACTCCACCAAAAACACAAGCTGCATTATTAGAAGCGATGCAAGAGAAAGCTGTTACAGCTGCTGGTGTACATCATGAGTTACCTAAACCTTTTTTCGTATTAGCAACTCAAAATCCTATCGAGCAAGAAGGAACATATCCATTGCCAGAAGCACAGCTCGATCGATTTATGTTTAACGTTTCCCTCGATTATCCATCAATACAAGAAGAAATACAAATCGTAAAAAACACTACTGCGAATCGTAAGGTGGAGCTCAAAAAAATATTAACACAAGAACAAATTATTTACTTTCAAAAAATAATTCGTGATATCCCAATTACCGACAATGTGTTGGAATATGCAGTGGGATTAACAGCAAAAACTCGTCCGGGTAGAAAAGAAGCTACAACGATGGTAAACGATTACTTGAGTTGGGGTGCTGGTCCGAGAGCCTCACAATACCTAGTGTTAGGAGCTAAATGCCATGCAGCCATTAATGGTAAGTACTCACCCGATATTGAAGATGTGAAAGCTGTTGCTCTGCCAATTTTAAGACATAGAATTGTAAGAAATTACAAAGCTGAAGCTGAGAATGTAAGTGTAGAGAGCATCATCGAAAGTTTACTTTAATTATTTAATTACTTTCTTCAGATCGTATACGCCATTCTTTCGGATAGGTATTGTTCATACGGTTGCCCATGAGTTTTGCAAAACCTAATGCGGCACCTTCATATGTCATTAAATGCCATCCTTTATTAGCACCATCAACATTAAAATCTTTTTTCTGTAAATACATAATAGCTTGTTCTCTGTTTAGCGCCATCGTATTTATATTTTTTAGTTTGATGGTAGAAAATGCCAATGCTTGCTCCGGTATTAGTTCATCGCGGATTACTTGCCCTAAATCAACACCGAATTTTTTAATACGTAAAGAGGTATTTAAAATACCTAACATTTCATTTTTTACAGACAATGGAAAGGCAAGTGATTGTTGGTTATGTTGAATAAATTCAAGTCCTTCTGTATCGATATAATTAGCAATTACACCCTTCGTTTTTTTATCAGAATAATTAATATTCTTCATTACTTTAGGCCAATTACGCTCTTCGTTTTCTGTTTTTTGTAATACACTGATGTAAAATCCTTCACCTTTTATTTTATGAGGATAAAAGTGATATCCGAAAAGATTATTGCTGCGTCGTTCTGTAATTCCTGGGAATTTAGTTATATCTATCGGTAGCGATTTCCAAGTTCCTTCTTGTAAAAGTTCTTCAATTGGCTCAACATCTTCCTTCGTGTTATACGTACAAGTACTATAAATGATAATACCATTTGTACGCAGCAATTTTGATGCAGTATGTAGAATTCTTTTTTGTCGGGCACTGCAAATATTAACATTGTTTACATTCCATTCGGAAATAGAATCTTTGTCTTTTCTAAACATGCCTTCTCCAGAACATGGTGCATCTATTACAACTACATCAAAACAATTTTCTAAATCGCTGAAATGTTCTGGGTCGTTATTGGTTACAATAACATTTGCATTCCCCCAGCGCGTGAGATTTTCGACTAAAATAGAGGCCCTCGTTGCAATTACTTCATTGCTAATTAAAATACTATCTTGGTTTATTAGAGAAGCAATATGTGTGCTTTTACCACCCGGTGCAGCACATAAATCTAATACACGAAGTGATTCGTTTAACTCTATGTGTTGACGAAAAACCTCTTCTAAAAACATAGATGAAGCTTCCTGTACATAATAATGACCAGCGTGGAAAAATGGGTCGAATGTAAATGATGGTCTTTTTTGCAAATAATAAGCGTTGTTTGCCCAAATTACGGGTTCAATATTTTCGAAATACGACTTTCCTGAACTAGTTTTAAATGGATTTAATCGTATGGATGTTGGGCTTTCGCTTTCTAATGCCTCAAATAATTGTGTTGCCTCCTCTTTTAAGTCGGCTTCCATTTGTAGTTTAAAATCCTCAGGTAATAACAACATGTTCAAAAGTACTTAATATTCAGAAATTAAATTATCTTAAATTGCCCTTTGAAACTAAATAATTACAAATCAAATAACATAAATAAGTGTTATTATTGTTTAATTAGAGTATATAAATAATAAAGATGATTAAGAATATCATGAGAATTGGAGTAGGTACTTTTTTGCTGTTAGTGAGCACAGCAACGGCATTTTCATTTTGTGCAACAGACGATAAAAAAGGAATTAACCCTACAGAACAGCAAATTGAAGTTTGCCGACAAGTTGTAGCATTAGTATCTAATTATAATTACAAAAAAGTTCCATTGAATGATTCACTTTCAAAAGTGGTATTTGATGCATACATAAAAAATGTAGATCCAAGTAGAATTTATTTTTTCGAGAATGAAATTAATCAATTTACACTTGCTCGAAACGATTACGATGATTATTTACTAATGGGTGAATTATCGCAACCATTCAACATTTTTAATATGTATATGGAGCGATATTTAAACCGCATGAATTTTATTCTATCGAAATTAGATGCTGAAAAATTTGAATTTACAGAGGAGGAAAGCATTGTATTCAATAGAGAAAAACAACCTTGGTTTAAATCTCAAGAAGAAAGTGATAACTATTGGACAAAGCGTTTACGTTATGATTTGTTGAACTTGAAAATTGCAGGTTCTGATGAAGCAAAAAGTAAAGAGACATTAAAAAAACGTTACCAGAATTTAGTAACACAGGCAGAGAAAGTTAATAGTTACGATGCTTTTCAGGCATTTATGTCGGCATATACAGAATCAGTAGATCCACATACGAATTACTTTAACCCAAGCAATGCGGCAAACTTTAACATTGATATGTCGCGTTCACTTGAAGGTATTGGCGCTACATTACGAATGGATAATGAGTTTGTAACAGTAAATGCCATTACACCTGGAGGCCCTGCAGATAAAAGCGGTTTGGTAAATGTTGACGATAAGTTTATAGCAGTTGCACAAGGTAAAGATGGTGAGTTTACAGATATCGTTGGATGGAGATTAGACAATGCTATTCAATTAATTCGTGGAGCAAAAGGAACTACTGTTCGTTTAAAAGTTGTATCAAAAGGTCAAGATGTTGCTACACCAAAAATTATTGAATTGGTTAGAGATAAAATAATTTTACAAGATCAATCGGCTAAAAAAGATATCAAAGAAATTAAACAAAATGGAAAAACCTATAAAATAGGAATAATAGATATTCCCGCATTTTATATGGATTTTAAAGCATACCAAAGCGGCGACCCAAATTATAAATCGACTACACGAGATGTGAAATTAATTCTTGATAGTTTACGTGCAGAAAAAGTTGATGCAGTAGTAGTTGATTTAAGAAGCAATGGAGGTGGCTCTTTAGTGGAGGCGATTGATTTAACTGGTTTATTTATAAAGACTGGTCCAGTAGTGCAAGTACGTGATACTAAAAATAAAATTGAAGTAGGAGAGGATGAAGATGAAAGTATTGCTTGGGATGGTCCATTAACAGTTATGATTGATCGTTTTTCTGCATCGGCATCTGAAATTTTTGCAGGTGCTATACAAGATTATGGTAGAGGAATTATTGTAGGTACACAAAGTTTTGGAAAAGGTACTGTGCAAAATGCTATCGACTTAGATCAAGTTATTAGCAATAAAAGCAATAAGGTTGTAGGGAAGGAAAATACATATGGACAGATTAATCTTACAGTGGCAAAGTTTTACAGAGTAAATGGCAGCAGTACTCAAAACAAAGGGGTAACGCCAGATATCAACTTTCCTATGATTTATCCTGCTGATAAGTACGGAGAAAGTGCAGAAAAATCGGCATTGCCTTGGGATGAAATTAAAAAGTCGAACTACAAGCCAGTAGCATCATTGCAAGCAACCATTAAAACATTATCAGATAAACATGATAAGCGTATGAAAACAAATAAAGAGTATGCTTATATGTTAGACGATATAAAGAAATTTAAAGAAAGTGAAGAAGAAAAAGCTACACCTTTAAATGAGATGCAAATGAAAAAAGAGCGTGATGAAAATGAGCAGAAAAGTTTGGATCGTGAGAATGAACGCAGAGTAGCAAGAGGTTTAACACCCTTAAAGAAAGGTGAAACAAAACCTAAAGGTGAAAAACCTTACGATTTTATATTAGAAGAAAGCTGTTTAATTATTACCGACTGGCTTTCGATGAAATAAAAAATTAGATTTTATATAGATCCTGCAATTCACTTGCAGGATTTTTTTTTAGCAAGAATCGGGTTTGAGATTATATTGAATATTCTGAATTTGCATTATTATATAACAGTATGAAAGAGCAATCAAACATAGACTTTTTGCGTATTTCGAATGCAATAGAATACATCAAAAATAATTATAGAAAACACCCAAGCTTAGAAGAAATTGCTAGCAATGCAAATGTTAGTCCTTTTCATTTCCAGCGACTGTTTACAGAATGGGCAGGCATTAGCCCAAAAAAATTTATTCATTACCTGAGTATAGAACATGCTAAAAGTTTGCTGAAAGAAAACTCACTTACTTTGTTTGATACAAGCCAACACATAGGTTTATCAAGCACATCGCGTTTGCATGATATGTTTCTTAATATAGAGGGAATGACACCTGCTGAGTACAAAAATGAAGCGAAAGATTTATTAATAAATTACAATTATTACGAAAGTGTTTTCGGTAAACTAATCATTGCAACTACAAAAAAAGGGGTATGTTATATTTCTTTTGATGATAATGAAGAGCAAGCTTTTCAAAAACTATTCGCATATTTTCCTAAAGCAAATTTTGAACAAACAACAGATGAATTGCAATTGATGGCTATGCGATTTTTTTCTACTGATATAAATGATTTACCAACATTGAAGTTGCATCTAAAAGGGAGCGAGTTTCAGTTAAAAGTATGGAACGCATTATTATCCATACCCATGGGTAAACTAAGTACTTACGGTGCAATTGCTGAACTCGTTAAAAATAAAAAGGCTGCTAGAGCGGTAGGCAGTGCTATTGGCGATAATCCCATTGCCTTTTTAATTCCTTGCCATAGAGTAATACAACAATCGGGTATACTTGGTGGTTATATGTGGGGTGTAACTCGTAAACAAGCAATGATTGCATGGGAGTCTGCACAAGTTTATAAATAGTTAGATGGATTTATTTAATAACTCTACGGAACCTAAAAATATTTTGCCATATGATGGCGAAGTAATTTACTATGGTAAAAAATTTACAAAAAAGGATGCTGATTATTACTTTGAAGTGTTGATGAATACCATAGAATGGAAAAATGATGAGGCATTAATTTACGGCAAAAAAATAATTACTAAACGGAAAGTTGCTTGGTATGCAGAACAAGAATTTGAATATACTTACTCTAAAGTTACCAAAACAGCACTGCCATGGACAAAGGAATTGCTAGCATTAAAGAAGATTGCAGAAGAATTGTCGAAAGAAAATTATAACTCTTGTTTGTTGAATTTATACCATACAGGTGATGAAGGAATGGCTTGGCATAGCGACGGTGAAACAGATTTAAAAAAAGATGGAGCCATTGCTTCTTTAAGTTTTGGGGCAGAACGTAAGTTTGCATTTAAACATAAAAATTCAGCCAATAAAGTAGAAGTGTTTTTAGAACATGGAAGTTTGTTGGTAATGAAAGGGACTACGCAAACACATTGGTTGCATAGGCTTCCACCTACTAGGAAAGTAAATACAGCGAGGATTAATTTAACGTTTAGAACGATAGTTCGATAATTCGTTAATCCGATAATCCGAAAGTCCGATAATCCGAAGGATCTCTGTGCTCTCTGAGTCTTTGTGTAAACTGTGAGCTAAAAATCGCTAATTCGTTAGTTCGCTAATTCGCTAATTCGTCTTCACTATTTTCTTTCGATACGAACTTCCAAGCGTACTTACCTCAACAAAATATATACCATCGGCAAGTGTAGAAACATCAATGCTATTTTTATAAGATTCAGTTATTAAAATTCTACCATCCAAAGAAATAATTTTTATCGATTGAATATCTTCATTTAAATTAATGTTTAGTACATCGTTAACCGGATTAGGATAAATAGTGATTGCTTCATTTTTAAAATCTTGAACACCTGTGTTGATGAGAGTACTATCTAAAATAATATTTTCATCACCGGGTTGGTAAGTAGTATAAGCTATAAAGGCAACCATCATTTCATCTTTTGTGTTTTCACCTGCAGATACAGTGATGGGAGGATTGCTAGGGTTATGAGGATTTGCGGTAGTGTTATCGTAGGTTGCTTTACCATGTAAAATAGATTGGCGTGGTATTTTAACTAGCTTCTGAAAAGTATAAAATCCTTGCCAATGGAAATCCCAATCGGGAATTCGTATGAGTTTAGTTGTATCAGTGCTCTTCGTAGAAAAAATAGTATATGATTTTCCAATTAAATGCATGTGAGGAAAAATACCTACTACTGAAATATCAAAATTTCCAGAGGGAGTTCGTTGACTAAACTCTTTTACAGTATTTGCTGGAATAATTAAAGAGGGTTGTTGTAATACTGGAGGGAAATGATACAATGGCAATTCCATGTTTATTACTCTCACCGGAGTGCTCGATGTGTATTTAATATTAACTTTTGTGCTATCCGATTTTGCATTGCTGTTTGGAGCATAATGTACTTCTAATACTAGATCAGTACCTACAGGTAATTCATAGCCCATGTTGTCTGGTAAATAAAATATACCAGCTCCTGGTGTCCATAATCCTAATAGTTTTGCATTCGGACTAGCAGCGCCTGTACCGTTACTTGCATAACCAGGGCCTGGGTCTAAGCTGTCTAAATTTCTTGAATATGTACTAGGATCGTGGTATAAAATTATATGATGTACAATCTCTGCGTTACTTGGTAAAAACTCAATGGCATTTACATGTTTAGTTGTACTGTGTGATGTTGGCATTACAAACGTACGGTAATCGTCGGTGCTTAGCTGTACTGTATATTTAGGGAAGGTAGTGCTTTGATCAATTCTGTTTAATTGTGAGCCTGTTTTAATGGGTGGTGGCACAGGCGATACTCCTGTTCCGAGTGGTGTTCCATTATCTACCCAGGTTGCAATTAAGTTTATTTCTGCATCTGATAATCTACGCTCACCAACAAATTTCGAATAGCTTGGATCGGCTTTCCATGGCGGCATATGCCTATCTTGAGTATGGTATTTTATCGACTGTGCGCGATCTTTTGCATCGTCGTAACTTGCAATACTGAAAGGGCCAATTCCACCTTCGTAATGACAGTTAGAACAATTGTTGTATATAAGTTTACCAACACCACCATTCCAAGTGGCATCTTGAGCTTTTATAGAAACTTGGGAAAATATAAACAATAAAATGAGTAGCGCTTTTTTCATCAGTATAAATAATAGTTAATTAAATATACTGATAATTTTCCGAGTTAGTCAATGCTAATCTTTTTATTCCCACCATTTTGTACTAGGAGTATAGTTATCTAGGCTGATGGTTTCTCCTATCATCGGTGTGCTAACGGCAATATTTTTATCATTCGCCGCTTTTGTAACACGTTCAATCGGTTCGGTCCAAGTATGAAGTGCCAAAGTGAATTTAGCCCAATGTACAGGTAGTAATAATTTAGTTCCTAAATCTTCTGCTGCTTGTGCTACCTCTTCAGGCATCATATGAATATATCCCCATGCAGGGTTATATTGTCCGCATTCTAAAATACTCAAATCAAAGGGTCCGTATTCTTTACCAATCTTTTTGAAATGATCGTCGTAGCCACTATCGCCTCCAATATAAATGTTTTTATTTTTTGTTTTAAATGCAAACGACGACCACAAGGTTTGGTTACGTGTAAATCCTCTTCCCGAAAAATGTCGAGCAGGCAAAGCTGTTAAACGCATCGTGCTGTCTATGCTTACACTTTCATTCCAATCGAGTTCAGTTATCATATCATTCGGTACTCCCCAATATTCTAAATGAGAACCTACACCTAAGGAAGTGTAAAAATGTTTTACTTTATCTTTTAATTGAATGATGGTTTTATAATCTAAGTGATCATAATGATCGTGAGAAATAAAAACATAATCGATGTTTGGTAAATCGTTTAATGAATACGGATGTTCAATAGGATAGGGCTTGCCGAAGAAACTTACTGGCGATGCATTTCCTGCAATTACAGGATCCATTACAATCGTTTTACCATCAACTTGTATAATATAACTCGAATGTCCTAGCCATGTTAATTTAAAATCGTCGGGATTACTTTCTGTGAAGTTTAATTTTTTTGAAGGTAAAATTTTTGTTGGTTCAGTTGGTCCCTTCTTAAAATACATCATTAATATTTTCCAAAAATTGTAACCTTCTCCAAAATTAGGAGTGTGATGAATATTTTGAAAAGCACCCTCTCTGTAGTTTGGCGATTTTTTTATTCTTTCTAAACGTGCTCCACTAGGGTTCTTCCCGAAGCTAGCTTGTTGCATAAATAGGTACGTAGCGATGGCTAATAGGGCGAGGATGGATAGGGTTATGTATAAGATTTTCATTTAATTATGAATTACGAATTACGAATTACGAATTGGGTGTTAGTTTAGTGCTATTATTTTAAGTAACAAAGGTTATGCCTAATAGTTTAATATGTGACATAATTGTTATACTTTAACTAGTCTGACAATTCGTAATTCGTAATTAGTAATTCAACAATTGTTGTAACTTTTCCGCGAGTTGCGATTTTGCCAAGAAATTATCTTCTAATGCTTTGCTCATTGGAATGGCAGTATCTAAACTTGCGCATCTAATTACTGGAGCATCTAAGTATTGGAAACAATGTTCGGCGATGTGTGCAGAAACTTCGGCGCCGAAGCCATTCGTTAAAGTATCTTCGTGTAAGATAAATGCTCTACCTGTTTTACGAACACTGTTTTCTACTGCTTCTTTATCCCATGGTTGTAACGAACGCAAGTCGATAATATCTAATGATAATTCTGGATGTTCTTTTGCATATTCTAATGCCCAATGCACACCGAGACCATACGTAATAATACTAGCTTGTGTTCCCTCTTGTAATAGTTTTGCCTTACCAATTTCAGTGGTATAGTAATCGTCGAAAATTTCTTCTGAAATACCACGGTATAAATATTTATGTTCGAAATACATAACCGGATTAGGGTCTTCAATAGCTGCCGCTAATAAACCTTTTGCATCCGATGGGAAGGCCGGGTACACTACTTTTAATCCTGGAGTTTTAGTAAACCAAGCTTCGTTGCTTTGAGAGTGGAAAGGTCCTGCGCCCGTTCCTGCACCTGTTGGCATACGAATAATTACATCGGCATGTTGCCCCCAGCGGTAATGAGTTTTCGCAAGGTTGTTTACAATTTGGTTAAAGCCTTCGGTAACAAAATCGGCAAATTGCATTTCCATCATTGCTTTGTATCCATTGATAGATAAGCCTAAGGCTGCTCCTACAATCGCCGATTCACAAAGTGGAGTATTACGTACTCTATCTTTTCCGAATTCTTCTACAAAGCCTTGTGTAATTTTAAACGCTCCACCATATTCCGCAATGTCTTGTCCCATGAGCACAAAGTTTGCATGACGTTGCATGCCTTGTCTTAGTGCGTCGCTTATGGCATCTAAATATCTTTTTTCTGTTTTGTTTTGTGTTGATGGTGCTATCTCGTTGTAAGTGTATGGAGCATACATATCATCCATCTCTACTTTTGTATCTGGAGTAATATCTGGTTCACCAAAAGCAATATCAATAGCCGTATCGATTTCCTTTTTTAATTGGTATCTGTACGAGGTGCCATATTCTTCGTCGATTATACCTTGAGCCAATAAATAATTTTCAAAATTTTCTACTGGATCTTTTTGTCCCCAAAGTTCGAATAATTCTTTCGGTACATATTTCGTGCCCGATGCTTCTTCGTGTCCACGCATACGGAAAGTCATGCACTCAATTAAAATTGGTCTCGGATTTTTTCTGATGTCTTCGGTGTATTTCAACATGGTATCGTACACTTCCAAAATATTATTTCCATCAATTTGTACCGCTTCTATTCCATAACCAATTCCTCTATCGGCCAATCGTTCGCATTTGTATTGTTCGGAAACAGGAGTCGATAAACCATATCCATTATTTTCGATGATGAAGATCACAGGTAAATTCCAAACGGCCGCCACGTTTAATGCTTCGTGGAAATCACCTTGACTTGTTGCACCATCACCTGTAAATACTAAGGTGGCTTTTTGTTCTTGTTTTAATTTATCGGCCAATGCAATTCCATCGGCTAAGGAAAGTTGTGGACCTAAATGCGAAATCATACCCACAATGTTATACTCTTGTGTACCGAAATGGAATGAACGATCGCGACCTTTGGTAAAACCAATAGCTTTGCCCTGAAATTGTGCTAACAAACGTTCCAAAGGAACTTCGCGAGAAGTAAATACCCCAAGGTTACGATGCATAGGTAAGATGTACTCTTCTTTTTGCATGGCCAAAGCAGTTCCCACCGAAATGGCTTCTTGCCCAATGCCCGAAAACCATTTTCCAATTTTCCCCTGACGAAGTAAAATCAACATCTTTTCCTCTATCATTCTAGGCTTTACCAAATGGTGGTAAAGGTTGAGGAGGGTTTCTTTGGAGTGATTACGGGTGTTAGTGAATTGCATGGTTATTGAGTTATTAGGTTATTAGGTTATTAGGTTATTAGGTTAATAGGTTATTGCGCGACAAAGGTCGTAAAAATACTGGAAATTAATATTAAGTATTAAGCAACCTCGTTAGACTCTTAATTCTTAATACTCACTACTCACAACTCAATACCGCTTCGCTTCATTCGGGGCAAGCGACTAACGACTAGTGACTAACTACTAGAGACTAAAACAAGCCTTTCCACTGCTGCCGCTAGCGTCTCCTCCTTCTTCGCAAAACAAAAACGAATTAATTGTTCGTCCTTTCCACTTTTATAAAATGCAGAAACAGGTATGGCTGCTACACCAACATTTTTCACTAAATCAATCGCAAATTCTTTATCGCTCTTTGTAGAAATTCCTGCAAACGAATAACATTCAAAATAGGAACCCGAAGAGGGAATTCTTTTAAATGGAGTAGCTTTCATAAGCTCCACAAAATAGTCGCGTTTTTGTTGTACAAATTTACCCAATTGCAAATAGGCTTGTTCGTTTTGTATATAGGTTGATAAGGCAACTTGTTTGGGTGTGTCGCAACTAAATGCATTGAACTGATGAATGCTTCGAAACTCTTTGCTTAGAGCAGGTGGGGCAATGACGTAGCCTAATTTCCAGCCGGTGCAATGATAAGTTTTTCCGAAGGAGAAACACACAAAACTTCGAGCATACAGTTCTGGATATTTTAATACACTCTCGTGTTTTTTATCATCAAAAATTAAATGCTCATAGACCTCATCACTAATAATAAAAATATTGGTATCGCGTACACAATCTTGCAAATTCAGCATGTCTTCCTTGGTCCATACATACCCCGTTGGGTTGTGGGGTGTATTAATAATGATGGCTTTTGTTTTACTATTTATTTTCGCACGTAACTCATCAAATGGAATTTCAAAACCCGGAGCTTTTAATTCGATAATGACCGATTTTGCTCCGCTTAATTGTATCGCTGGATGATAACAATCGTAGGCAGGTTCAAAAACTATTACTTCATCATTGGCTTGTAAAATGGTAGTAAGTGCTGTATAGATTGCATAAGTGGCACCGGGGCATACGGTAATATCGGTATCCGGATTAATTTTTTGTGCATATAATTTCTCCACTTTTGCCGCAATGTTTTCTCTCAACAATGGATGCCCATTCGAATGGGTGTATTGATTAAAGCCATCTTTCATCGCTTTACTCACGAGCTCCACTAATTCTTCGTTCATCGGAAAATCTGGGAAGCCTTGTCCAAGATTAATAGCCTTGTATTGATTGGCTAATACGCTCATCGTAGTAAAGATGGTATCGCCTAGGTTTGGAAGTTTCGAAATAATATGCATTTAAAATGGTTTTTGATAAATTTAGAAAGATAAATTTAGAATGTGAATTTTTAAAATTATTTCACACAAAGAGCGCTAAGGCATAGCAAAGTATGCAAAGAATACTTTGTGAAACTCTGTGTGTACTTTGTGAAACTTTGTGAGCTTTTTATTTGGATTATTCTCAAAAACATCATATTATTGTAATATCAAAATGATATCAAATTAAATTTACATAAAAATGAACTCAGAGAAAATTACTAATGCAATGTCGGGATACAGTATCCTGTTATTGTTTTTTGCATTATTGGGAATTGCAGGATATTGCATTTCTATCCATTTAATTCCAGTAGCGGTAGCATTGGCTGTTGTAGCTGTTTTTATTCTTCCAGGTTTTTCGGTCATCAATCCGAATGAAGGCATTGTAATTACTTTGTTTGGGGTTTACAAAGGAACCGTAAAACAAAACGGTTTTTTATGGATGAATCCATTCTTTACAAAAAAGAAAGTTTCATTGCGTGCCATGAACTTAAATGGTTCGCCAATTAAAGTAAATGATAAAGTTGGTAACCCAATTGAAATTGCGGCAGTTATTGTATGGCAAGTGAGCGATACAGCGAAGGCAGTTTTTGAAGTTGATAACTACCATCAATTTGTGGCAGTACAATCGGAAGCGGCGGTAAGAAATTTAGCAGGTGCTTATCCATACGATCATTTTGAAGACGAAGAAACAAGCATTACCTTAAGAGCAGGAGCGCACATCGTTAACGAAAAATTAGAAGAAGAATTGAACGAACGATTAAGCAGAGCAGGCATCATCATTTTAGAAGCACGTTTATCGCACCTTGCGTATTCTGCAGAAATTGCAGGAGCTATGTTGCAACGACAGCAAGCACAAGCGGTAGTAGCTGCACGTAAGCAAATTGTTGAGGGTGCTGTAGGCATGGTAGAAATGGCATTAGCTAAATTATCGGAGAGAGACATTGTGCAATTAGACGACGAACGTAAAGCGGCAATGGTAAGTAATTTATTAGTGGTACTGTGTGCTGAGAAATCGGTGGCACCCATCGTTAATGCAGGAACAATTTATTAATAGATAATCATGTCGGAAAAAAAAGCATTTGCCTTACGTTTAAGCGCCGAGATGATGAAAGAAATTGAGCGCTGGGCTGCAGATGAATTTCGGAGTGTAAACGGGCAAATAGAATATATTTTAAGTGAAGCAATAAAAGCAAGAAAAAAGAAAAGCAAAAATGCCAAGTAATTACTTGGCATTGTGTTTTTCTTTCCATTGTTCGCTGAACGATTTTTGCTCGAAGCTCGGTAGCGATCTACGCTTACCCCATGAGCCTTTAAAGAACATGTTCATGAATTTGTTTTTCCAATTACCGGCAATCATATCTGTTAATTTTCTGCTCATCATTCCTCTTCTCCACATCATCCAACCAAAAGATTCCGACTTGCTCGATAAATGTTGATCAACAGCATCACGTCTGTTGTATAATAATATTTTGTGTATATCAATTTTAACCGGACAAACCTCCGAACAATTACCGCATAAACTCGATGCATAACTCAAGTGTTTAAACTCTTCCATGCCTTTTAAATGCGGAGTAATAATACTACCAATAGGACCAGAGTAGGTCGTGTCATAAGTATGTCCACCAATGTTTTTATATACTGGGCAAGCATTTAAACAAGCACCACAACGTATGCAATACAAAGCCTGGCGTTGATCTTTTTGTGCTAATAAATTACTTCTACCATTGTCGAGTAAAATCACATACATCTCATCGGGTCCATCGCTTTCTTGAACTTGTTTCGGACCACTAATTAATGTATTGTATACCGTTAAATTTTGTCCGGTTCCTCTTGTAGAAAGTAATGGCCAAAATAAATCTAAGTCGTTGATAGATGGAATTACTTTTTCGATTCCAACAATAGCAATATGTATTTTAGGAAAGCAGGTAGTAAGTCTGGCATTTCCTTCGTTTTCTGTAATAGCGATGCTACCAGTATCGGCAACTAAATAGTTGGCTCCAGAAATTCCTACATCGGCTCTTAAATATTTTTCACGAAGTAATTCACGTGCTTTTAAGGTAAGTTCTGTAGGTGTTGCATCTATAGGTGTACCAAACTTTTCGTTAAATAATTTAGCAATGTCTTCTTTCGAAAGATGCATGGCAGGAGTAACAATATGGTAGGGTTTCTGACCAAGTAATTGTACGATGTATTCTCCTAAATCTGTTTCAATAGATTCGATATGATTCTTCTCAAGAAATTCATTCAACTCTATTTCTTCACAGGCCATCGATTTTGATTTCACCACCATTTTAGCATTTACTTGCTTCATGATGTTTAGAATTTCTTTCTGAGCTTCTTTTGCATTGTTAGCCCAGATTACTTTTCCGCCTTTACGCATAAAATTACTCTCGAACTCCAACAAATATTTGTCGAGGTTCTCCATCACTCTCCACTTTATACTGTGTGCTTTTTTACGAGCGTACTCTAGATTATCGAATTGCAATAAACCTTTATCAACAGCGGCATTGTATTTACCAATATTGAAATTAATTTTCCTG
>JACCDS010480661.1_pt1 | contig 32067 bp, 26 predicted proteins | sample 7446441 | NCBI WGS metagenome assembly JACCDS01 (sample SAMN15323445, study PRJNA562643) | freshwater metagenome | isolation source: river surface water | place: USA:Blue River Watershed | collected 2017-08-17
AAAACGCCATAGCTGCTCCATTTATGTTCATCGGATTGGATTGTTCCCTTGGATTTTTAACTGCGCCACAGCAAATGCTGCGGCTGGAAATTCAGGCTGCAACCTTGAAAAAATGCCTCCAGTTGCAGCTCCACAAAGGCGTCACTGACACCAGCCGGCTGCGGCTGGCGCAGCGGCGGAAACACGCCGTACCCCGCCAGCAGACAATGCCAGGACGTAGCGCCAAAGTGACTGTCGATTTGCTGGCGAGAGAGTTCGCTCGCCAGGTCCCCCTGGCGAAACCAGACATCCAGAATTTGCCGCAGTGATTCAGACAGCTGCAGATTGGCACTATTGGCGCGCCAATAATGGCTGTCACTGCGACTGCTCAGTTTGTAATGCGCGACGATGTAATCGCGCACCGCCTCAAAGCGCTGATGCACCTGGCGGTTAAATTCGGCTTGCCCTTCATGAGAAAAATCGGCAAAAGCGTCGATAAACTGCTCAATCGAACTTTGCACCAGATGCAGCGCTGTGGCCTCCAATGGCTCAATAAAACCCTGTGATAAACCAAGCGCCAGACAGTTTTTCTCCCAGCTTCGGCTGACCTGACCAACTTTCATCTGCAGATGGCGGGCGCTGATGCTGTCATCGAGCAACCCCAGGTGCTGGCGCAATTCCAGCTCGGCGGCGTCTTTGGAAATAAAGGCGGAGCTATAGACATAGCCATTACCGGTGCGATGCCGAAGCGGAATTTGCCAGGCCCAGCCATTTGATAGCGCGGTGGCGCGGGTTTCCACCGGCGGTATGGCAAGAGCATCGGTCGGCAGCACCACAGCGGCATCATTAAACAGATTGCTGGCAAAAGACTCAAAAGGCACCTGCAACGTCTGCTGCAGCAGGCTTGAGCGAAAGCCCGTGCAGTCAACAAAAAAATCAGCGCTGATTGACTGCATGATTTTGCCCTCAACGTTTGGCGTTTCGCCAACCAGGCTAGCAATGCGGCCATCTGGTAACTGATTGACTTGCGTCACTGTCATCGCCTGATACTGCACGCCAAGCGCCAGCGCTTTTTGCTTTAAAAACTGGCCCAACAACCCCGAGTCGAAGTGATAGCCATATTCGATACGAAACGGAAAATTGGCGCTTGGCAACGGTGCCAGCTTGTCTGCCGCCAGATAACCGTTGAGCAGAAATTTTTCCGGCGCAGTTTCGACCGCAAGCCCCAGCCGGCGCTTAAAACAATTGCTGTAAAACGCTGTTTCGCTGTGCAAATCCGGCTGTGAGATAAAAGGATGGCTGTAATCAGCGCCAAGCCCCATCGCCTGGGCTGCTGGGCTCCAGTTCACAAAACGAATATTGGTCTTGTATGTGGCCTGACAAGCCGGCATCCATTCGCAGTCAGGGATACCAAGTTTTTGGAAAAAACGTTTTAGAGATGGCGTCGAACCTTCGCCGACGCCAATAATGCCGATATCCGGCGCTTCAATCAGCGTGATTGTTACCGCGCGCTGATTCGCTGCGGCAGGTTTAAGCCATTTATCGGCAAACAATAATGCCGCCATCCAGCCGGCGGTGCCGCCACCGAGAATAACAAAATGAAACGGCTGTGCTGACGAACCCAAAGAGGCAGTCATGGTTCAGACCTTGCTGTAGCGGCTTAAAAATTCATCATGCGACAACATCTGCGCCAGCGGCTGCTGTTTGGCGTCTTGCACTTTGGCCAGCGTCGCCAGCAGCTCTGTCTCAGTTGGCACTTTGGCCGCCGGATGATAATCCTGCGGCACAATGCCTTGCCCTAGCATCACCTGGATCCAGCTGGCGTCGCGAAAAATATCGTTGTGGTCATTAAATACCTGTGCCGACTGCCGAAATAACGCCATTTTGTCGCGAAGCCGCTCTGGTATTGCCATGTTGCGCATATCGCGCCAGAACGCAGAATCATCGCGCTCATTGGCGTGGTAATGCAGGATGATAAAATCGCGGATAGTTTCAAATTCTTGTTTGGAATCAGCGTTGTAATAATCGACTACTGCGTCTGTGATGCCTTGATTCGGGAACACTTTGAGCAGGCGGACAATGCCAGACTGTATCAGGTGAATACTGGTTGATTCCAATGGTTCGAGGAAACCACTGGACAGGCCTATCGCCACCACATTTTTTGCCCACTGCGTGCTGGTGCGGCCGGTTTCAAAACTGATTTTGCGTGGCTCGGCCAGCGCTTTGCTGTCCAGATTCCCCATCAAAGTGCTATGGGCTTCGTCATCACTTAAATAATCCGAGCTGTAGACAATCCCATTGCCGTTACGATGGGTCAGCGGAATGCGCCATTGCCAGCCGGCTTTGTGCGCAATACTGCGGGTGTATGGCAAGGTTTTCTCAAAACGCTCACTTGGCACCGCCAAAGCGCTGTTGGCTGGCAGGTATTTGGACCAGGATTCATAGGCCACACCCAAAGTTTTACGGATCAGCAAGGCGCGTAAACCGGTGCAGTCGACAAATAAATCGCCGTGAATTTTGCGGCCATCTTTTAACTGCAGCGCTTCGATATGGCCAGAAATACCATGTTGCTGCACTGTTTCAATCATACCTTCGGTGCGTTTGACGCCGGCGTTTTCAGCGATTTTACGCAAAAACTGACCATACAACGCCGAATCAAAATGATAAGCGTACGGCATTTCATAGACCGGATTTGGCGCTTTGATGATGTTAAATTTGCCGGCTTCGCAGCACAGATAATTTAAATCGTAATCCCACAAAGATTGCGCTAAACCGGCTTGCTTCGCGCGTAACCAATAATGCTGGAAGTTACAAAAACCCAGGCTCGCACCGGGCGCACCGAAGGTGTGGTAATAGCTCTCGCCGGGTTTACGCCAGTTTTCAAATTTGATCGCCAGTTTCATCGTGGCGTGGGTGTCACGCAAAAACGCCTTTTCATCCAGGCCCAAATACTGATTAAAAATCTGAATAGGCGGAATGGTCGCTTCGCCGACACCGACAATGCCAATATCGTCCGACTCCACCAGTTCAATCTCTACGCTGTCTGCCAGCACTTTTTTCAGCAGAGCTGCGGTCATCCAGCCGGCGGTGCCACCACCGGCGATCACGACTTTGCGAATTGGTTTACCGGCAACAACAGACTCAGATGGCTGATGCATAACAACTCCCTTGCAGAACAAAGTATGGGTCTGGACTCTCTACGCTACAAAAAAGCCTACACCAATACAGAAAAAAAGGCCTCAATACCAAGAACTTATTGAGGCCTTTACACCGGGTCGGTTTACTTCTTAATAAAACGCGTAGTTCACGTTCAGCATGTAAGTCGGGCCAAACTGCCGACGTGTGGTGACGATGCCGTCGTCGTTGACGGTTTCTTCATCAACATCGGTCAGGTTGGTGCCCTGCAGTGATACGCGCAGGCCATGTAACGACGTGAAGTTACTTTCAGAGAAGTCATAACTGATTTGCGCATCGACCAGCGTTACGCCGTTACGGCTGGCGGTCGAAATTTTGTTCGAACCGCCACGCTCATAAGTCAGGAAGTCCGAACGGTCCGTGCCGGCAACCCGCACTTCGAAGCCATTTCGCTCGTAATAAGCTGTTAACGAGAACACTTTGTCGGACTGGCCTGGAATACGGCTGCCGTCATTGAGTTTGGCGTCAATCAAAGTGCCCGATGTGGCGACACCAAAGCCTTCCAGCACATCAGAGAACTTACTGAACGGCACGTTGGCAGTCACTTCTACCCCGTGCACACGGCCAGTCAGACCGTCTTCGAAGTATGAGAAGTAGCCGTAATTTGGTGGCGTGACCTTAGCGCCAGCAGCGTAGAAGATATCAGCCGGGCCATAAGTACCAGCCTGGTCGATGATACGGTCGTGGAAGCCAGGGATAAAATAGTTGGCGCCACTGTTGGTTTCATCATTGGTGAAGTTAATCAGCTTGTTACCGTCGCGGGTCCAGTTGACTAAATCCTTGTAGAAAGCGGTAACCGACAAATAACCTTCTTCCTCGAAGTAACTTTCAAAAGCTAAATCGAAGTTATTGGCCTCCAGCGGTTTTAACAGCGGGTTACCGGCAAATTTCGACCAGGGTGAACCATAAGTTTCTACTGCGGCAGTGGTATTTGGGATCGCAATCAGGTCGATGTTTTGGTCGAACTTAACAAAACCGGACGCTTTCATTTGGTCGATACGGGCGCGGCTGATGGTTTTGTTGGCAGCAAAACGCACAAAGTTATTGTCCGACACTTCCATGCTCAGGTTCAGGCTTGGCAGCACATGGCTGTAGCTGTCGCCTTGCTCGGTAATACAGTCGGCATCCACTTGTTTGTCGCTGTTATCATCGCAAACCGCAAAGTTAGCACCGACAATACCAATGAAACCACTGGAAGATTGGTCAGTTTTGACATACTGCATGCCGATATTACCGGTGACCGGGAAATCAGCCAGCTGGGTTTCAAAATCTGTTTTGAAATACAGCGTGGTCACTTCCTCGTTCACATCGTAAGTATCACCCAGACGGTCCGGCTCTAACAAACCGGCGTCATTCAGTTTGTAAGTCCCATCGTTGTATGGCGCAAAACCATCATAAGCAACCACCTGGCCAAGACCAGCCCAGGTCAAATCCGCCAGGCCGCCATACAGGTACTGGGTAGGAATAGCGGTTGAGAACGGATAAGACGTCGCAGTGGCAAAGAAGCCTTTATTGTCTTTATCTTTGAAGCGGTCAGAATAATTCACGCCCACCGTCAGTTTGTTAAAGATGCTGTATTCGATGTTGCCGACTGCTTCTAAGCGATAAGTTTTCAGCTCTTCACTGAAATCGGCATAGTTCAGGAAGCCGTCCTGCGCGTTAAAATAGCTGTACGGGTCGCCGTTGGCTTGTTTCACATTGGTGACAAACTGGCTGGCAATGTTGGCCATACCGCCACCCCACACTTGCGGACCTGTCAGCTGCAGCGCTTTGGCATCAGAAAACGCACCAAGGCCGGTCAGTTTGGTGAAAAACACCCCATCCGGGCTCATGGTAAATTCACGTGAGCCCAACTGCGATGAATTCAGCGCGCCAGAGCGGGCCAAACCTGCATAGGATTCGCCGCGTAAATCACGTTTGCTCGATTCGCTGCTGGCAACGTCTAATTCAACCTGCCAGTCATCGTTCAGCTGATATTCGACATTCAGGCCAAAGGTCTGTAAGTCACCGTCTTTTTTCAGCGGGTCGGTGCGCAGTACCGGGTTGGCGCCCACCTGAGTACCAGTGGTGCTGGTGCCACTGCCGGTGACATTGGCAGAAGAGAACGGTTCAATAAAACCGCGTAATACGCCGGAATCAGAATAATCGATATCCAGCACGTCAAACACGATGTTCAGTTTGTCGTTCGGCTGATACTGCAGCACGGTCGAAATAGTGTCGCGCTCAAGCTTAGTGCTGATAGACGCAATATCTAAACCGGTTGGCAACACCTGACCAGCAGAATTGGCGCTGTAACCCCAGACACCATATTTACGCTGGTTGTTCGGCGATTCAGTTGATGCCAGCGCAACGGCCAGGCCTAGAGTGTCATCGGCGAATTTCTCAACAAAAGACAGTGCATAACGTTTGCCTTTGTTGTCAAATTCCGGGTTATCAGAATCACGGCTGTTCGATTCATAGTTGCCGTTGACCGTCAGAGTTTCTTTCGCCTGCAGCGGGCGTACTGTGCGTAAATCGACAGTACCGCCAATGCCCTGCACCATCAGCGTGGCATCTGTGGTTTTGTAGATGGTGGCGCCGGTCATGATTTCTGATGGGTACAGGTCGTATTCAACACCACGGTTGTCACCGATACCAATCAGCTCCCGGCCATTTAACGAGGTGCCGGTGAAATCTTCTTTAAAACCACGCACCGAAATGCCCGAAGTACGGCCACCGACGCGCTCACCGGCAAGGCCTGGTAAACGTGATAAAGATTCTGCAATTGAAGAGTCTGGTAATTTACCGATGTCTTCGGCAGAGATGGCTTCGACAATGGACGAGTTATCCATTTTTTCCGCCTGAGAACGAATCAAGGAGCCGCGGATACCTCGTACGGCGATCACTTCGACTTCTTCACCTGATTTTGCCGCAGTGCCTGCAGCCTGCTGCTCTGCTGCTGTTGCCGCCACCGACCAGATGGCTGACGAGACTGCGAGTGACAGTAACGCGGGTTTAAATAATTGTGTTCTCATTTGGTTATCCCTTGTCGATTGGTGTTGCTTATTTGTGTGTTGTCTTGCCTGAAGCTGACATCCAATGGGGTTCGGCAGACCTGTATCAGGCTAGTCGCTCCATCTGTCTCTGCAGCATTTTTGGAGACAAATATTTCGACTTGTGTATCGAATCACGTTGAATGTTAGCTTCTATTGAGATCTTAATCGTTTAAGTTTCTTTACCAAAAAAACAACATACTCGGTATCTCCGGATGTTGTTGTGATGGGTGAAGAAAATTAACGCCTCTTAACTTAATCGTTTTAGATGATCTCGATTTCGCCGTCAAGCATTGCGCGTAAAATAATCGATAAAGTTTTGAACTTTTTCAAACAGGCCGTTGATTGCTGTGGCCTGAAGCACAGATCGGATCTCTGTACCGAATCAGCCAGTTTAGCTGCCGGCACTGCGTTTCAGCGCTGTGGAAAAATCGACAAGGGCTTTAGGGGTGTGATGTGTCGGCTACGGGCACTGTCGCCTCCAACTGCAGATCTGCTGGACTCTGCAACTGATAGCGTGCTTTGAGCTTGATGACTTCAGCGTGATACTGCAGTAAAAACCGGTCGAAGCGGCGCAGCATTTCACCGTGATCCCGACTGGACAAATGAAACCCGACACTGGCAAGCGGTAACTGTCGCCCGATCTCCGCCCCTTGTGGTTGGCCGAGCTTCTGTAGCAAATGTCTGGCAACATGCCATTCCACATCAGCCGCATCAACCCTCTGCTTTAACAACATTTGAATTGCTGCCGTAGCATCTGTAGTCTCAACCAGTTCAAAATTATAGCCTTTTTGGACAGCCAATAAATGATCCGGGGTAAAACCGCGCGGCACTGCAATAGCCCGCACTTCAGCAAGTTCAAGCTGTGCATCACCCTGCCGTACCAAAGTCGAACCGATAATGCCGGTCAGCGGCTGACTGAAAAATAACGGTTCGGTTTCACCTTTGGCACTGTGCCATTGCGGATTATCCGGGTACACCAGCTGGCAATCCGGATTGTCCTGCAGACGCTTCACCGGTAGCGGTATCAGTTTGATGTGCTGACCTGTTTTTGCGCTAAACAAGGCAAACAAATCGGCGGCAAAACCACGGCCTGGCAACTGACTGAAATCATAATGCGGATAATAATCGATATTTTGCACGCAGATACGCAGCGCGGCGGCCTGTGCCGGCAGCGCCAGGCAAGTGAATATTGCAAACCAGAGCCGGAGTTTGTGCATCTGTACCATGTCACTCACCTGCCAATACGCTAACCTGCCACAGCCGCCAAAGCGCTAATAAAATCGGGAACAAATGGTTTACCCTGTGCATTGAGCGCGGTGCCCGTAATGAGAGCATCCAGCATCAGTTTGCCATCAGCGCTGCGCCGTACCTGCTGGCGAAAGCCAAAACGCAATTTAGACACACTTTGATATTGTACTGTGACAAAGAACTTGTCACCGCTTTGCAATGACGCTTTGTAATCCATCTCAGAACGTACCACGACCAGATGAATTTTTTCCCGCGTCAGTTTGGCAAAATCCAGACCACAGGCCAGCAGGTATTCGTGTCGTGCGTGCTCCAGATAATGGAAATACACCGCGTTATTGACGATGCCCTGCATATCGCATTCGTAGTCGCGCACTTTAAAATCAACAGAAAACAACTCAGTCATGTTTTGTCCTTTTTATATCGCCTCAGGTGGAGACAAACTGGCTGGCGAGAGTGCTCCCTGCACCAGTAACGCTTCCAGACAGTGTTGTCGGATACCATAAAACTGCTTCAGCGCGCTGATCTGTGCCAGAACCGCTTGTTGCCGCGCAGCAACCACTGAGCCTTCTCTTTTAACCGCCAGAATCATTTTGTTTTTACTGGTATGTTCCAGCGCGATAAATTCAAACACCTGCGTATCATAACCATGCGCCTCCAACAGCAAAGCACGGATGCCATCGGTCAGCATTTCCGCTTCCTGGCCGAGATGAATCCCATGCTGTAATAATGGCGATAATACCGCCGGGCTTTGTAACTGCGGACGGATCTCTTTGTGGCAACAGGGCGAACACATAATCACACTGGCACCGGCGCGAATGCCCATATGGATGGCATGGTCGGTTGCCGTATCACAGGCATGCAAAGCGATCATCACATCAAGGCCTGTGCTTTGATAATGCTGCACGTCACCTTGCTCAAAGCGAATGCCCGGTTGGTTGAGCCGTGCCGCGGTGGTATTACACAAGTCCACCAGACTCTGGCGCAACTCGACGCCAATAACCTCGGCTGGCAACGCGAGTTGTTGCAGATAATGCGCCACGGCAAAGGTCAGGTACGCTTTGCCGGAACCAAAATCAGCGATGGTCAAATTGCCGCGTTCCAGCAAACCAGCCTCTTTCAGCGCCCTGGCAAAAATCTCGATGAACTTATTGATTTGCTTCCATTTTTTCTGCATGGTGGGCGCAATCTGACCATCACTACCGGCAATGCCAAGCTCGCGTAAAAATGGCGCCTGACTATCGATAAAACGTTGTTTTTCCCGGTTATGGCTTTGCGCCGGCGCTACCGCTGCTGTGGCAGTTTTACGCGTATTGAGCAGCACTTTGCCTTTTTTCGATACCGTCAGCTGAGTTTCGCTGCCGTTGCATTCCAGCAACGCAGCTTTAAAGTCGGTGGTCAGCCATTGCGTTAACAGCGGCGTCAGTTCGTCCGGGCTGAAGTTTTTGGTTTGATCAAAGGTTTTGTTTTCAAATAACACACTAAGCTGGGTGCCGGTTTTCAGCAAAATCGGCCGGATTTGGATGCGATTCAGTTCGCTTTGGTTGCCGGCATAACGCGACAACACCAGCCGCAGCAATTGGTTTTGGCTAAAAGCATCGTGAAATTGCCGGATAAAACCGGCCAGTGGTACAGCTATTTCGGCTTGGCTCATCAATCAGTCCGAGGGCTAAAGGTTCTGGCGCGCAGTATATCAGAATGGGGTTATTCCGGCTGCCGTGCACTGGATACCACGGCTAGCTCCACTGGTACTTTCAGCCAGTATTCCTGCTGTTGTAGCGGCGTTTCGGCCGGTAATAACGGGTTTTCCAGCTGAAACACCACGGATTTACTGAACTGACTGAGCGGAAACACCTGCTGCGCTATTGGATGAGCCTGCAAAAAAGCCTGTAACTCGCCACTGCGCGCCAGCTTGTCCAGCCCCCGGAACAGCCGTTCAGCCAATACCTTATTGTTTTTATTCACAAAATAGTACATAGCAAATGGGTAGTGCAGCAGCACACTGGTGTTGTATTCCAAATCCGGATAAGCCGCGGCAAAGGCTTTTTGCTCTACCGGTCCTTCGAAAATACTCCGCGGAAAATAATCACAGCGTTTGCGGCGTAATAACTCCAGCATCTGGTCGTGGCGCTCTGCTGTCATCACTTTCAGACCTGCAGCGCGCATAATATCGCTGTCCGGCCATAGCTCGCCCTGACAAGCGGTCAGGCGCTTTAATTCACTGAGCTGGCGGATTTGGCTGAACGCCTGCCGGTCAGTTTTGCGGATGATAAAACCACGCCAACCCAAACCGCCGCCCAACAGCGGAACCCGTATTGGAAATAAGTCCTGCTCCAGTTCCGACGAGGTACCAAAATGATGAACATCGATAAAATTCTGTTTCATCAGCAGATAACGGTAGTCGCCCAAAGGCGGTGGTTGCAGTAGTTGAACCCGGGCAGCCCCATAATCGGCTTTGGTCCGGTTCAATACCAGTTGCAGCAGGTCCTGATAATAACTGACACTGGCTTCACCCGGCGATTGCAGTCCCAACACACGGATATGCTGTGGTTGTTCTGACAGTACATTGAAACTCCAGACGCCAAAGCACAGCAATAATCCAGTCAACAGCCGCATCCGTGTCCCCGCTCTGTCAGTAGTTTTTGCTCACTATAGTGGACTTGGCTGCACCACAGCAAGCAGCGTCATCTTTGCAATTCGTAGCTGGCTTTACAAAGCAATAACCGACGATTAGCATGCAGCAACGTTGCGGTGCTCAACACTGCAGAAACATTCTGAAAAAAAGGATCCTTATGTTACGCCGGATGTTGATGGTGATTTTGCTCTCACAATTAGCTGCTTGTTCCAGTATCAGTAAAGATGAATGTTTGCAGGGCGACTGGTATAGCCTTGGTGTCAATGACGGTAAAGCCGGCGAACTCAGCAGTAAATTCCGCGAATATCAGAAAGACTGCGCCGACCATGGCGTGATGCCGGATTTTAAAACTTATCAGCAGGGCCATAGCCAGGGCCTGGTATTTTTCTGTGATTTCCAGCATGGCGAAGCCTGGGGCCGCGCCGGTAAAGATTACAACACAGCCTGTACCGGTAAACTCGAGCCTTCATTCCGGCAAGGTTTCCAGCAAGGTCAACGCTGGTATAAAGCCAAAAAAGTTGTCGATGATATTGCCGCGGCTATCGCCGACTTACAAAACCGCAATCTGAATCTGCGTGAAGATATTTACGCCATTAATCAGCGCATCGCTGTGGAGCAAAACGCTTCAGCCCGTGCCGCGTTGCTCAACCAAGCCGACCGGCTGCGCTACCAGATGGAAGGATACAATCAGGAGATTGGGCGGCTGCAGATCCGACTGGCGCAAGCTGAAGCCAATTTCGCCCCGCTAAACCGCTAAAACGTTCAGTGTTGCTGCAACTGCTGCTGGTACAGCTCTGATTGCTGATACCGCAGCATGCCCCAGCTCTGCACCAGTTGTAACGCTCTGGCCTGGTCGGCGACCGACAACTGCGTGAAGTCTGCCCAGGCCGCACCATCACTGGCGCGAAAATGCCGTTGCCGGAAGTCATATAACAAACGTCCATGAACATCGATACGGGCGATTTGTTGTGGCGCACGCACCAGCCCCACCACTTGTAATACTGCTGGCGGTGGCGGTGGCAATGGCGCGCCCTGCGCTGTTGCCAGCAACAACGGCGCCACGTCAGCGTGACCAAGCACCGGCGGAAAAGCGATCCGGCGGTTGCTGACCATCAGCACTTTGGTTTGGGTGTCATTGAGCTGATGACCATGGCCGAGAAAACCATCATCAAATAAAGATTCGCCGTGATCTGAGGTAAACAGCTGAGTACTGTGTCCGGTGAGCTGATAGCTGTCGAGCAGCTGCTGCAGCTGACCCACCAACCAGTCCGCATTGGCCACCGCGTTCAGATAACTGAGCTTTAGCAAATCTTTATTTGCCGGTTGCATTTGCTGGCGGCTGATTGCCTGACGGGTCAGCAGTGGCAACATCTCTTTGTGGTGATAAGGGTAATGCGCCGCCTGAATGTTCAGATAAAAAAACTGCGGCTGCGCCCAGTCGACTTCGGCAAAACGTTGTTGCAACTGACGCAACAGGCGCTGTTCACTGATCCGCAGAGAGCCGGCGTTTAGCGACGGATCCAGCCGGTCAGCCAGCGCGGAGTCGGCATCAAAATAATACTGGCCAGGCCGTTTTAATCGGGTGCTGCTTAACACATCGCCAAAACGTTCCGCCTGCGCTGACAATACATTGAGCTGATACCCCCGCGCCTGCAGCGCATCCAGTAAATTTTGTTGTGGCGGGTGATAACTCAGGCTGCGGTTAAACAGTGCTTTGAGTGAACTGGTGGTAAAACCGGTATGACTATAGGCGTTGTCACTATAACTGCCCTGCTGTGCCAATGCCGCCAGATGCGGCATCACGGCTTTGCCGTCTTGCTTTGCAAACAAGACATCAGCGCGCACACTTTCCAGTACTATCAGAAAAATATGCTGGCCGGCGTGAAGGGGTAAGTTCTTCAGCGCGTCCGGCTCGCCAACTGGCAAAGGCGGCAAATCACCACCGAGCCCGTCTTCATCCATGCCATTGGCCGGAATATCCATGGCGCCGGGGTATAAAGCGGCATGAAAAGGCGCGGTGTCTGCCTGAACCCCCAGCGCGCCGTAACCGTCGAGATCAAGATCAGTCAGCCGATTTAACAGCCCGGTCATCAGCTGCTGCGACAGTTTTTTCTCCAGTCCAAACCGATAAGGCTGCTCTGTTGCTAGCAGTTGCCATTGCAAAGGAAATATCAACAGTATCAACGAAGCGCTGTAGGGCCACCAGCGTGCACCATCGGCCACCGGGCTGCGGTAGCGCCGAAACGCCAGATGCACGCAATATAACAACATCAGACCGGTCGCCAGCGCCACCAATACCGGCAACAGATGCAAACTGAGCTCAGTCAACACCATGCTGATGGCCGCCAGCACACTGCCGCCGCCCAAATTCGCCAATACCTGCCAGTCCAGATTGTCACCAAAATACTGGTACAACTCGCCGCCAACCCAGCCATGACCAAGCTGGAGCAGCACCACCATCAGCGCAAACCATAAGTGGCTGCGGCTGCTGGTCCGCAACCGGCAAATCAGGTTGTACAGCATAAAAGCACAGGTCACCGCAGTCAGGTCGGCGAGCCAGCCGGCCATGACATAAAGCAGTCGTTCGGAAAGAAGCAGAAAGGTATGAGGTTGCAGAAAACCACCGCCAGTGAACAGCTGATATTTGTGTTGAAACACCACAGCATCAAACACTGAACAGAACAGACTCAGCGCAATCACAAGCAGCAGGGAACGGCGATCAGGACGAGGCAACAACAGCACTACCTTGTGTCAGCAAAGTTCGGAAATATCTAAGGTGAGGCAGTATGCCCTGCCGGCAGCCGCGCTGCAATCCGGGCTGAGAACTCAGGCGAAGTGATACATGATCTCCAGCTCCTCAATTTCAGCCTGCTCCTCATCCGAACTGAATTCAATCAAAATGTCGTAATCATCACGATACAGCTGAAAACGATCACCAATATCCTGCATATCCGGAAAAGCCAGCCGCAGACCGGCTTTGGTGACAGGGATTTGCAAGGCCTTGAGCAGCGCCGGGATTTGATTCGGCTGATCGGACTTTCGCATCACCGGAGCGGTCAGCTTAATCCGGCGGATCTCGTCTTTCACCACCATCACATGCAGCTGACTGGTTGGCAGCCACCACCCCTGATTTCGCCGCTGCACAAGTTGATGCAGACGCAAATGTGGCGGAAACAAACTGGCAGCAGGTTGTTGCTGCAGATTGCGTACGCTGACACTTTCAGCGAAAGCCAGCACATCCTGCCACGGTTGTTGCTGCAGAATCATCTGTGCCGGCAAAGTCGCAGCACTGCTGTAGTAAAAACCGGTTAACATGGCTGTGGTCTGATGTACAGATTCCGGGTTAAATTCTTCAAACTGCAGTTTCAGTTGTTGACCAGGCTGCTGTTTACGCCAGATCAGTGGGGTTACTTTGTGCCAGGAGCCTAGTTTCCCGGCAGCCTGTGCCATATCTGTTTTGTAGGCTACTTTACCTTCGACCAGCCAGGGTTTGTCATCAAATTCGGGATGGAACTCCAGTAAATTCCGGCCAACGCCGCTGAGGATTTCACTGTCGGTAAACACGGCTTTGACCAGCGGATCCAGGTAAACCCACAACCGGCGGCCATAACCTAATAAACGGGCGCCATCCGTTAAAGTTAAATCGGCAGAGGGCGAGCCCCAAAGGGTAAAGACCTGCTCTGCGGTCATCTTCAGCTTCAGACCAAAGGCCCCCCCCTGTAACGACAGATGATGATTTGGCGGCACTATCACCCGATACTCCTCGGTATCCTGCCGTTTAATCACTGTGGTCACTGCAGTCCTGATTTGCGTACTGCCTAAATCAATTTTGATCTGGCGTGCTGCGCTGATGTCGGCACTTTTATCCGACAACGCATTATTACCTTCACAGAAACGGAACAATTCCAGCTGAACCAATACTTCGGAATAATTACCGGGCAGTTTATGTTCGCTTTGTTTGATTTTTTGCACCAGTACAGCATCAAAACGCCGCGCCGTGGCATTTTCACGGATCTGTTGCAGATAACGTGCAACCTCAGGCACATCTCTTAACAAGGCAAAACGCCACAAGTTATGGTTGCGCACTTTCAGCACAGTTTTCAGTGGCACCACTTCGGCTTGCTTACACTCCGGTAACAAGTCGACCAGCGGTGCCAGTGATTCAGCATGCAGCACGGGCAGCTGGCAGGCTAAAAAAAAGGCGCATAATTGCGGCAACTTCATTCGGCATCCTTTCCCACAAAACAAACACATCTGGTTAACATATAGGTAATTTTATGCTGCTGCAAGCTGCACTAACTGGCGATCATGCCAGCGGCTTAGCAACAGCAGCGCAAGAATGGCCCCCAATAGCGCAAAACCCATATCTGCCTGTGTATCCCAGGCATAGCCCTGAGTACCGAGAAATTCATCAGCGCCCTGCCCGAGCATCACGGCCGCAGCCCATTCAATCAGCTCATATGCCGCACTGATCGCGAGCACGATACAGAGCAGGATAAACTGCAACATCCGCCGGCCTTGAATGTATGCACCACGCAGCAGAATTTCCCTCGCCACCAGCACCGGCACAAAGCCCTGCATCAGATGGCCGATTTTGTCATATGGATTGCGGTCTAACGCGAACCAGTCCATCAACCAAAACCCCAGCGGAACCCGGGCGTAGCTATATGCGCCACCAAGGATCAACACCAGCGCATGACAAAAAATCAAACCATACAACAAAGGCGTTAACGGATAGGATTGGCGGGTCCGCCACAACAGCGGCCAGGCCAGTAACACCGGAAAAACTTCCAGTAACCAGGTGATACGGTCAAAAGGCGCAATTGCAGACCACAGCAACAGCAGCAGCAGCGCCGCAGACCCGGTATAAAAATGTTGGTTTAACAGCATGGGTTCACCAATATCAGCAGTTACTGAACCAATGTAAGCAGTTACAAGGCCGAGGTAAAGCCTGCTTTCAGGTAAACCGGGTTAAATAATGGATAAATAATGGATAAATATTAAGTTTTTTATGATGCAAAGCTGATAAGAAGCGGCAGCATTCAGCAGACTGACGCCGACCAGCTGCTCAATTGCCGGGAGGAACAAAAATGCTTAGGCTGGCCATTGATCGGATCAACAAACCGCAGTTGTTGCGCCAGCAACTGCAAAGGCCCGGCCAGCGTCTGGGTTTTCGGCAGCAGTGCCGGATAATAAGGGTCAAATAAAATCGGGCAACCTATCGCCTGCATATGTAACCTCAGCTGGTGGGTTTTACCGGTATGAGGCGTCAGGGCAAACAAACCCAACTGCTGTTGCCGCTGCACTAAACGCAACGTAGAGTGCGCATTTGGCTCCCCATCAACCTGCTGCATTAAAAACCTGGGCTGGGATTTTTCCAGCCGGTTTTGCATTGTGAATTCTTGCGGTAAAGACGCCTGCTGCAGCTGTTCCGGCAATAGGGCGACCGCCTGATAGGTCTTTTCAATGCGCCCTTGTGCAAACAGCTGATAATACGCCGGACGACTCTGTGGATTGAGCGAAAACATTACCAGCCCTGCAGTGTCGCGGTCCAGCCGGTGCACCGGCGCGATATCATCAAGCCCGGTGTCACGCCGCAACCGCTCGAGCAGACATTCATTGACAAATTCGCCACCCGGAATGACCGGCAGGCCGTGCGGTTTGCAGGCCAGCAGAATATGCGCATCCTGATAGATAATCTGATGAGCGGCAGCCACGACCGGCTCTGCTACGACCTCGCGGTAATAACATAAACGCCGGCTTGGCAGAAAAGGCGTCTGCATACTGACGATTTCGCCGCTGTGCCAATGCACTTTGCCCTCAGCAAGGCGCGCGGCCCAAATCTGTGGCGCAATACGGGGAAACTGTGCACAGAGAAACTGGTACAGATTGTCCCAGCCCTGGTTGACCGGCGGTAAAGTAATTTCGGAAGGCCGCGCCGCTTTTGACATCATGACTCCTGACAACAGCAGCGGCGTATGCCGCAGTGCTCGTGGTCACGCATCTTAGCAAATTAAGGCTACAGCGCCCACAGCAACAATGCAGCAATGATGATGACCAGCGCACTGACGCCAAACAACCGCCGGCGCAGTCCGGCGCTGCCCACCACACTAACCAGCGCCGTTTTCACTAAGGTATTGCTGATCACGGCAATGACCAGCGCGGTTGCCGCCAATTGCTCGCGACCGGCTTGCTGCGCGTATTGCGCCATTGACAGCGTGATCGCATCCACATCCGTCGTACCGGCGATGGCTGAAACCAGATAGAGCCCCTCGGCCGGTGCAAAATGTTCGGTCAGTTTCACCACCAGCAGCACCAGCGCAAACATCAAACCAAACTGGCTGGCGGCCCATAAACTGAACGGATTACTGATGCTGGTCGCCGAATTGGCCTGCAGCAACGGGGCCCGCCGGTAGAAGTATGCCGCCATTACCAGCGTTACTAATGCCATCGCACTGATCACCGGCCACAACGGCGCCAGCAACGGCAGGCAAACAATACCGACCATCAGCAGCACCCGCAAAGACATCACCGCCCAGGCCAGCAGAATGCCACAGGCCAGTGCATCATCCTGATTTTCTCCCCCTTGTTGTTGCCGGCTCAGCCGGGCAAAACTCAGGCTCACCGCAGTGGACGACACCAGACCACCGGCCAGGCCCGCGACCGCAGTGCCGCGCGCCGGCCCCAGCAAGCGGGTTGCGATATAACCGACCAGAGAGAGCATCGAGATCAGGATCACCAATAGCCAGATTTTATAGGGATTAAAAGCCTGCCAGGGGTCCAGAGCATGATTTGGCAACAGCGGTAACACGATAAAAGTCGCAATCAATAACTTCAGACCAGCATACAAATCCTCATTGCCGATTTTGTCGACTAATCCGTGCAGCGGCTGTTTAAACGCCAGAATGGCTGAAGTGATGATCGCCAGCGCGACTGCAATACCCGCATAGCCGTGCATGACAGCTCCACCGAGCAGAAACACCAGCATCGCGCTGAGCTCTGTGGTCAACCCCGGCATTTGCGGCTCTTCGCGTTGTTTGCGCTTATAGGCGGCCAGCACCAGCATCGAAATCAGCGCCAGCACCGCCAGCTCCAATAAGGGCTGTTGCAGCTGCAGACCAAGCCAGGCACCAACAGCCCCCAGCAGCGCCAGTAACATAAAAGTTCGCACGCCGCCAAAGCTGCTGAGATTATTTACTTTGTGTTTTTCACGCTCAATCCCGACTAAAACCCCAATAGCGAGGGCATAGGCGAAGTTTTGCAGGATGGTCAGCTCGGTTTGCATCAACACCTACGTGGCTTTTCAGGACTATTCGTTGATTTCAGCATTATTCTGGTGCTAAGGCCATGAGCTGGCGCAATATTTTTAACCGGTGTCGCTATCTGGCGCAGACAAAAAAGGCGCCGCAGCGCCTTTTTTGTACCAGCAGAGCTTATTGCTTTTTGTGAAGTTCGAACCAGGCCAGCGTATGTTCGATTTTGGCAATCATCCGGCTCGGCCGGCCGGCAATGCCATGCGGCGCGCCCGGTACCCGCACCAGCGCAGTCGGCACATGCTGCAATTGCAGCGCCTGATACAGCTGTTCGGATTCACTGATTGGCGTGCGCCGGTCAGCTTCGCCGGTCATGATCAGCGTCGGGGTTTTGATTTTACCGGCATTGGCAATAGGTGAGCGCTGCCAGTAGTGCTGCAGATTATCCCATGGCACACCCGGGAACTGATGATAGGTCTGATACAAATAACTATCCCCGGTCAGCACTTTACTGACCCAGTTGATAATAGGTTTGATCACCGCAGCGGCGCGGTAGCGGTCGGTCAGACCAATGGCATAAGCGGTGGCGATGCCGCCGGCTGAGCCACCGGCGATATAGACGTTGTCTGCATCAACAAAACCTTTGGCAATCATCGCGTTCACACCGGAATCATGGTCAGCATAATCTTCCGGCGAACTGTATTTGTTGTGTAACAACAGTGCAAAGCGTTCACCATAACCGGTGCTGCCACGGTGATTGTCGTAAAACACCACGTAACCTTCACGGGCAAAGCGCTGCATTTCAGCACTGAAATGTGGGCCATACGCCAGATGCGGGCCGCCGTGAATTTCCAGCATCATCGGATATTTTTTATTCGGGTCAAAATCCGGTGGTGTGATGTACCAGCCTTGGATAGGTTCACCGTCAAACGACGATTTGTAGTTGATTTCATGCACCTGCCCGAGCTTTTTATGGCCCAGCAAGTCTTCATTCAGCTGCGTAAGCTGCCGCACTTTGCCATCCTGCCACAACGCAACATCGGCCGGGCGTGACGCATCCCCTTTGGTAAACACCAGTTTTTCGGCACTTTGCTGATATTCACCGCTTAAATACGGCTGCGGCAAACCTGTGCCGGATAACTGGTCGGTTAGTACTTTCAACTCCCCGTCTAAATCCAGTAGCGCGACTTTACGCAGGCCCTTTTCATCATATTGCACCGTCAGTTCGTCATTGGACCACCAGTCTGGCGCGTTCAGATCCAAATCCAGCGCAGCGCCGATATCACGGCTTTTCCCCGACGAGACATCCAGCACTTTCAGTTTGCTGTTAGCAAAAGGCAATTTGGCATTGCTGCCCCACAGATACGCCAGTTTCTTGCCATCGGGTGAAAACACCGGGCTGGTTTCCTGACCTGGCACTGAAGTCAACTGTTTCAGTGCGCCGGACTGCAGATCCAGCTGATACAAATCGCTGTCACGCGGCTGATACTCCCAGTCCGGCGCCAGATTGGCCGAAAACACCAGCGCTTTGCCATCCGGACTGAAGGTCAGGTCGTCGCCATAACTGCGATCGCCGCTGGTGAGCTGGCGGGCAGTGCCGCCGTCACTGCTGAGTAAAAATAAATGCCGGTATTCAGATTTCAGAAAACCCTGCCCGTCAGCCTGATATTGCGCCCGGTCAATCACAATCACCGGCTCAGACCAGTTCGCATCTTTAGGTTTTTTCGGCATTTTGACCAGCGTCGACAGCTTCGACGGCGCCGCAGGCAGATTCATGGTGAAGGCCAGCTGTTTGCCATCCGGTGACCAGGCCAGATTAGACGGGCTTTTTTCCAAAGCACTCAGCTGAGTGTTTTGTGCAGTTTTGACCCAATGCAGGTGAATTTGCGCTTTGCCGCTTTGGTCAGAGATAAACGCCAGCCGGCCGCCATCCGGCGCCCAGCGCGGTTGGCTGTAATTAAATTTGTCCGCATACAGAGGTGTATGTTGGCCGGTTGCCACGTCGATTTGCCAAAGCGCCGTACGGGCGCGATCGGTCATAATGTCGTTGCTGTTACGCACATAAACAATAGTGCGGCCATCGGGTGATAACTGCGGATCGCTGGCCCATTCCAGCGCAAAAATATCGGCCGATTCAAAATAAGACGGGTTCACTAGCGGCGCGGCCTGCGTTGGGGCGGCTGAGGGCGCTGCGCTGGCTGTAGCACTGACAGCGACACTCAGACCAGTAAGCAATAACCAGACATTGGCCTTATTGGGTTTGGTAGTCAACACGAATAAACCTCTGGGTTTTTTGACAGAATTTTCAGAGGTCCACACTAAAAGAGCGCGTTGCGCCTGACAAGCAGATTGTCGGCAATGCCAGTCCAACAGCTGATTTTGCCGGTTAAAGCGCGTTCAGATTTTGTCCTGCAGCGGCCGGCAGCGTTCGACGTAACGCAGAAACATCAAGATGGGTAACAACAGCAGCCCCAGTAGCAGCGCAACAAGCACACAAAACAGCGTAAAACTAAACCAACCTTGCGCCGGCGTCACGCCAAGACCAACAACTACAGCGAGCGTCAACAACTGATGCACCGGCACCGACAACCACAGCGGATAACTGTGCCGCGGCGCTAAGCTGCGGCTGAGCAAATACCAATATAAAGTGCCACCACCGAGTAAACTGCAGCCAAGCAGAAAACCAAATAAAAGATCCACAGCACCTCCGTGCCGCCAGCCACAAACACAAACCCCGGTGTAATACCGGGGTTTGCTGATTGATTTAAGCCGGTTGCTGATTCCAGAAATCGTCGGCTTCAAACAGCTGATACAGTTGTTCGGCTCTGTTGACGAGCAACTTAACGTAATCGGCACCAGTCTGGTCCTGCACACCAGCTTCCATCAGCTGCTGCGCCTGCATTTGCCAGCGGAACGAAAAGGCACGCAGTGCATCCCGGGCATTGGCAGCGCCACTGAACGCCATCACGTCTGTCGGCAAATCACCGGTAATGGCCCAGTAACTTTTCCGATCGATGCCGTTGATTTTCCAGATGGCGACGAACGGTGGCAAATAACGCGAGTCCTGCACTGCGACCGTATCCATCACCACGCCCTGCTCGGCTAAAAATAAATTGGCTTTCTGAAACTGGGCGCGGACCCATTCGCTGGTTTGCTGCTCGGTCATTGGCTCGGCAGCTTGTTGTTGCTTGTCCATACTACTTACCTGCAAAAAATCTGAAACCGCACTTTATGACAGCAAGGCGGATTACGCAACCTTCAACAAAAATTGTCGACAATCCACTGGAATGACCAGATGAATTAATTTGGATTTGATAGCACAAGCCTTGCCGAAATGATAAATTCCGCCGCGAAAAAACCGGCCCTACCCCAGCGCACAGCTGGCATAAATCGGAGCATAAGAAAGTGGCAGTATTTAACCACCCTGAGTTTGACAACCATGAACAAGTCGTATTTTGCAGTGATCCGGTAACGGGTCTCAAAGCAATTATCGCCGTCCACAGCACTGCATTAGGCCCCGCCTGTGGCGGTTGCCGCATGTGGGACTATGTGTCTGATGACGAAGCACTGGTCGACGTGTTGCGGTTATCCCGCGGCATGACCTATAAAAACGCCATGGCAGGCCTCGCACTTGGCGGCGGCAAAGCAGTCATTATCGGCAATGCCAAAACCATCAAATCTGAAGCGTTGTTCCGTAAATTTGGTCAGTATGTGCACTCATTGAGTGGCCGTTACATCAGCGCCGAAGATGTCAATATCACCACCGCGGATATTTCCGTCGTTAACCAGGAAACGCCTTATGTCGCCGGTCTGGAAGGCAAAAGCGGCAACCCGGGGCCATTTACCGCCCTTGGCACTTACCGCGGCATCAAAGCGGCTGTGAAACATAAGTTTGGCAGCGATGACCTTAAAGGCCGTACTGTTGCAGTACAAGGCCTTGGCAGCGTCGGTTTTTATCTGTGTGAACATTTACACAAAGAAGGCGTGAAGCTGATTGTCACCGACATTAATCAGGCCGCAGTGGACCGTGCTGTCAGCCAGTTTGGCGCCACAGCTGTAGGTCTTGATGCCATTTATGACGTCGAATGTGACGTGTATGCCCCATGCGCACTGGGTGCGACCATCAACGACGACACGCTGTCACGCCTGCAGTGCGCTATTGTCGCTGGTTGTGCCAATAACCAGCTCAAAGAAGCCCGCCACGGCGAGCTACTGCGGCAAAAAGGCATTTTGTATGCGCCGGATTACGTCATCAACGCCGGCGGTATTATCAACGTGTCGATGGAGATCCGCCCTGAGGGCTACGATGAAGCCCAGTCCACCAAACAAGTGCTGGCGATTTACGACACGCTGCTGACCATCTTCAGCCGTGCCGAACAAAGCGGTCAGCCAACCAATCTGGTGGCGGACCAGATGGCGCAGGAAATTATTGCCCGCGGCAAAAACTAAGCCTCGACGCTGTTTTGCTAAAAAAAATCCACCGCAATGCGGTGGATTTTTTCTGCCTGCACAAAGTGCCGGGTTTAATATTTGTTCTTTCATTTCGACCAGTCAGTAAACCCCTTGGTCAGCCGGTAAACATAAAAGCTCGACATCTCCGCGCTGAGTTTGGCAAACAAATCGAAATTCGACAGATTGACCGTCAGAAAACACACTGCACCACAATTCACCGGGCGAAACGTTGAACTGGGAGCGGCATAAACTTTGGCATGAAAACCATATTGTAATGCCAGCTGATGCACGCGGTAAGCGTGATAGTCGCTGGTGACAAACCACAACGGCACCTGATGGTCCAGTCGGCTGTTCAGCGTATAAAACTCATGGTAAGTAGTGGCGCCGCCGTGGAAACAATCCAGCCGGGTCTCGCGGTTGAGTAGCGGCTGCAGATAATCCAGATAAGGCTGGCAATACAAAGTCGTGATATGAATGAGCGGTGCCTGATGCGAGGTCTGATTCACCAGTTCTGCCAACTGCGTCAGCCGGGCTTTGGCACAATCCGGGATATTTTGCTCATCCCCGCCACAGCCAGGCAACACAAAGTTACCGCTAAAATCGACAGGAAAAGCTGTCGAAGCCACTTCGGCGTTGTACCAGTACCGCACCTGATTGGCCACCCAGCCATTGCCAAACAGATAAAACCAGCCGAGCAACAGCCACAAGCCCCATTTCCGGTAACGGATAGTTGCGATCACTAAGCCCCAAAAAAACAGATTATGCGGGTATAAAAAAGGTTCAATCAGGTCTTTCACCAGCCACTCCGTCTGCCCAATTAGCGGCATTAGTATGAAGTTGCCCCTTTGCAGAAACAAGCAGGAATTACGCAGAAAAAATGCCGGTCAGGGCTGGCGAAGCAAGGTGCGCCAGCGTTAAGCTGTGATACCATAAGCGAAAAATAGCAAACAATCGGAGTGACGCTATGTTAAAGACTGTTTCAGTCATCGGTTTGGGTTATATCGGTTTGCCTACAGCGGCCATGCTGGCCTCACGCAAACTGCGGGTTATCGGTGTTGATGTCAATCAACACGCAGTTGACACTATCAATCAGGGCAAAATCCACATTATTGAACCTGATCTGGATTTGTTGGTTAACGCGGCCGTCACCGGTGGTTATCTGTCAGCGCAGACTAAACCTGCTGCAGCAGACGCTTTTATGATTGCAGTACCAACGCCGTTTTTCGACGATTTATCTCCGGATTTGTCTTATGTCGAAGCGGCAGCCAAATCGATTGCACCAGTGCTGCAAAAAGGCAATCTGGTCGTGCTGGAATCCACCAGCCCGGTTGGTACCACTGAACTCATGTGCAAATGGATTAAAGAAGTCCGCCCTGATTTGACCTTACCAACAGATTCAAACAGCCCGGATATCCACGTTGCTTACTGCCCGGAGCGGGTGTTACCAGGCAAAGTGGTACAGGAACTGATCTCCAATGACCGTATCGTCGGTGGCCTGACGCCAGCCTGTTCTGAAATGGCCAAGCAGCTGTACCGTACCTTCGTCGCCGGTGAACTGCTGGAAACAGATGCGCGCACGGCCGAGATGTCAAAACTGACGGAAAACTCATTCCGTGATGTCAACATTGCTTTCGCCAACGAACTGTCGCTGATCTGTGACAAGTTAAACATCAATGTGTGGGAATTGATCCGGATGGCCAACCGCCACCCACGCGTCAACATCCTGACCCCGGGCGCCGGCGTTGGCGGTCACTGTATCGCGGTCGACCCATGGTTCATCGTGCACTCAGCGCCAGAGCAGGCGCGCATCATTCGTACCGCACGGGAAGTGAACGACTTCAAACCGGAATGGGTGCTGCAAAAAGTGATGACCACAGTTGCAAACCACTCTTTGAATAAACCATCAGTCGCCTGCTTTGGTCTGGCATTTAAGCCGGATATTGACGACCTGCGCGAAAGCCCGGCACTACACATTGTCAACAAACTGGCTGATGCCTACGAAGGCAAAGTGCTGGCGGTGGAGCCGAATGTGGAAAGCACCAATAAGCTGAACAGCAAAGCGCAGCTGGTGTCGATTGAACAAGGCCTCGCAGCAGATATCATCGTGATCCTGGTGAAACATAAAGCTTTTGCTGACTGTGATTTCAGCGGAAAAACCATCATTAACGTGGTCGGTCAATAACAGCTGTTTTATGCAGAAAGATGCAAAAGGCGGGTTTCACCCGCCTTTTTCTTTCGGCCACCTGATGTCTTAACCTGTGCTGTTTTATGGCTGACGACGCCGGTATTGCTGCACCGCAGGCAGGCTCAGCCCCATCAGCGATAAAACGGCAAGCGCATTCGTTGAGAAGAAGATCCAGGCAGCAACTTCAGCACTGAGCTGTTTGTTCGCCACTAAATAAGCCGCAGAACCCAGCAGCGCCACCACGGTGACACTGACTGCGCGCCATTTATTCAAACCCAGCGCAGTGATCCAGACTTCAAAATAAGTTTTCAGCAAAGTCAGCCATAAAGTCAGTAGCACCAGAGTACAAATCAGTTGCGCCTGTGCGCTTAATGGCTCTGCTAACAACCAGGGATACAGCCAGGGGCACGCCAACAACAACACAAAATACGGCAGGCTCAGCAACGGAAAACTATACAAAAATACCCGCTTAAATAAACGGATTTTGTCATCCAGCAAAGGCTGGTGACTGAGTTTCGCCAGCAACACCTGCGAAAACACCACCGGCAATAAAGTCACCGGCATAAACAACACAAAGGCTTTACGAAATTGGCCAAGCGCCAACAAGCTGCTGAACAGCGCCAGAAAGACAAAAGGAATATTGGTCAGGTAAATAGCAAACACATCATGCCAGGCATAGCTAAAGCGCTGTTTAAGCTGTTGCCACAAGCCTGGCGTGTTTTCCTGTAAATCACCCTGCCAGTGCCGGTACTCAGGCAGTAGAGCCCGCAGCGCAGTCATCAGTGGAAACAAGCTGATCAACAAAATCAGTAACAATACCGGCGCAGTTTGACTGAAACATCCGGCAAAGATTGCGATCACCAGCAACAGTGTCAGCGCAACACTGACAAGCTGGCTGCGCACTTCCAGTGCAAACTGCTGCGCGCCTTTTAAATAGCTGAAACAGGCCTGATTCAGCGCCCAGCTGAGCCCAATCAACAAGCTCAGCAAATATAGAGTCCAGGACAGAGTCGCGTCCGTCCACCACAGCAACAAAGTACTGCAGATGGTTAAGACCACAAACACCAACAGACTGATGCGCAGGCTTTGCAGCAACTGACTGATATTGCGCTGCTGCGCGGCATGATGAATAAGATAAAAATTGGCACCAAAGGCAATCGCAGGGAAAAACAGGTTGGCCAGCATATAGATAAAGCTGAACACACCAAATTCCTGTTCAAGTAAATGCCGGGCCAGCGCCAGATTAAGTAACCAGCGGGAGCCGAAATTCAAGCCCTGCGCCACGCTGTTACTCATCAGCTTACGGACAAAATCACTGCGCAGCATGACTAGCCTCCGGCGATGCTGTGTCCGCAGCAGTTTGCCACAGTAAAAAAGCGCCGTTGAGCATGCCCCAGGGGATCCAGAGCATGCCGGAGGTCAGCACATGACCGGCCATAGATGCAACGACCAGCAACAACAAATTCAGCAGTAATACACCGGCAGCGACCGATTGCGGTGCCTGACGCCAGGCCTGCAGTGCCAGCCGGATCACGCCGGCAAACCACAGCGCATACCAGCCAAGCCCGGCTACCCCAAACCAGATAAACAAATCGGCCGGGTCAATTTCGGCCAGAGGTTTACTGCTATATAAAGCCAGTCCTGCGTTGCCAACACCAATTAGCTGCTGCCAATCCGGAAAATATCGCGCGACATAAAACCAGTTCTCAGTAACAAACAAGTCCCGGTTTGACAACACAATGCCGATAGCGCCTTGCTGCGCCAGCACAAGCTGTTGTTTCTCTGACAGCGGCAAATAAGGCAGGACCGCGGATAACTGCCAGGCCAGCAGCAATAACACCGAGACACCAACCAACAGTGCCAGCTGGATCAAACGACGGTACGGCAGCCAATGCGCTCTTGCCTGTAACAATGGAATAAAAATAGCCAATAGCAACACGCCGGCGTTGCCGGTTTTGGTGAGCAAAGTGCTGCTGCAAAATAAACTTAACCCCAGTACTGCAGCAAAAATGATTTTTTGCCGCGGCCAGTACCAGGCGAACAGATAGGCGCTAAACACCAGCAGAAGAGCAGACAACTCGTTAGTGGCTTTAAAGAAGCCTTTTGATCCCAAAAGCTGATCGGGGAAATAGTCGCTCGGCAAATAAGCGGACAGACCAAAGCCGAGCCGTCCAAGAACTAAGTTAATGACAATAATCACAAAACCAATCCACATCAGCTGATGCAGATTTTGGCGGGCCAGCGCTGCGTCGCGCTGACACAAACCATAGCAATACCAGGCGGCCAGCAGCGGCGCCACCAGCTTCAGTGCCATACCGATATCATATGACAAACCGGGGCTATGCCCGAGACTAAAAAAACTCCACACCGGGCCAAGCAGCAACAACAGCAGCAACGCCGGTAATAACGCGATACGACGCCCCATCGTCAGGCCACAACTCAGTAGCATTAACAGCATCAGCGCTGATTTATAGCCGGCAGACAACGGCAGATTCAGCGCCAATTGCTGCTGCAAAAAGCCTTGCAGTGCATCAATCAGCAAGTAGGTTTTTACCAGCATCAGGATCAGCAAATCCAACGTGCGGACCTGCGGTAGAAACAGGCTTAGCGGGGCACTTTGGCCGGAGACTTGGTTCATCGGCGTAGGAATAGCAAAGCAAGCGTCAGGGCCAGTAAAGTGCCCAGCAGCGCGGTCGCGACAGCACTTAGCAGCAATGAAGGTGATTTAGCAGCTTGAGTTTGCAAAGCAGCAACCGGCTTTAATGCCGGATAATAACCCTGACGCCACAAATTCTGCGCTGCAAGATTTTGGTCCAGCTGCTGTGCCAACAATGAGCGTTCACCCACGGTGCCCGCCTGCTCCATCGCCTGCTGCAATTGCTGTTGCTGTTGCTGCAATCGCTGCAGCCTTATTTGCTGGTCCAGCGCTTCCGCCTGAGCAATCAACTGGTTCAGCACAGCTTCCGCCAGGGCTGATTCTGGTGCTTTTAACCGGAAAAACAACAAGTTACCACGCCGTTTATGTTCCTGTGAGAAAGCCGGTTGCCAGAGTTTGGTCAGCGCCAACGCTTCGTCGGCGCTGCGGGCGCAGAGCTTCGGCTGAGACTGACACCAGTCCGCATTCTGCCACAACTGCGACCAGACGGCACTGCTGTCCATCAACAAACTAAAACGGGCCAGCTCGTCCACTTCCAGCGCGCCGATAAACAGCTGAGTATTGGCTGCAATGGCGCGATAATCCGACGCAAGCAAACTGACCCGGGTCTCAGATAAAGAAAAATGGCCCTGACTGCTGGCCGACAGCCGGTGTTGCTTGGCATAAAAAGCCCCGCCTAAAGCACAGGCAGCAGCGACGACTAACAGCCACCATTTCAGCCGGCGCATGACCAGATATAATTGGCCACTGAATTCAACTTCGGTTTTGAACATCATTTGGGTCCGAATAAGCCTTTAATGCCTTTGGATAGCAGCTGCTTTCTGACTTTTATCAGCCACAGCATGCGGTGTTTCAGGTAATAACGCACCTTGGTTTCCACCAGGCCATAGCGACAGGAACTGAGTAATTCACCGATCGACAACGGCTCCTGCTGCATAGTGCGGCGGTAAAACGCCTGATTATGCAGATTGCGCTCGTTCATGAGGTGACGGTGTTTTTCGACAAATTGTGCTTGTGCGTTAAGGCGCTTCGGCGATGTCGTGATGCGGCCCAGTTCATGACCAACATGCACCACATAGGTCGGCTCCGCCAGCCGCAACGCCGGACCATATGCCGCGACCATCCGCAGCCACATATCATAGTCCTGAAAAGCGGCCAGAGTTTCATCAAAACCACCTTGCGCCAGCATCCGGCTGGTACGCACCAGCGCCTGATTCGACAAACAATGCGCGTCCAGCACTTCCGGTAAACGGACAATTTTTTGTTCGGTGTATAAGGCTTTACGTACTGAGCCATAGTCCCAGAAATAGCCGGTCACCACACAGGAGTATTGGTCGTCATAAGCAGCCATCATGCTGGACAGGCGGTTTGGCAGAAATTCGTCGTCATCATCAATGCCAGTAACAAACTCACCGGCGGCTGCTTTGATCGCCATATTGCGGGCAGCGCAGGCGCCCTGACCTTTTTCCTGGCGGAACAAGCGGATCTGCGGATGTTCGCCATACAAGTCATTCAACACCTGCCAGGTATTGTCCGGTGAACAATCATCGACGATCAGCAATTCAAAATTCGGGTAATCCTGCGCCAACACTGAGTTGACGGCGCGCTGCATCATCTCACTGCGGTTGTAGGTTGGCATATATACGCTTATCAGCGGCGCTGGATGTCCAGCAGATTCAGGCGTTGCAGCTGTCAAAATATCGCTCTCAGTCAATGGGTTGGCAGGAGGCTTTTTATAAACGTGATTCTATAACTTGCCGGTCAGATAAAGCCACAGGTATTCCACCAGACTCCACTGTCGTTTGATGCGGCTTGGCTGGCTCAGCAGACGATACGCCCATTCCAGATTCAGTTTGCACCACAGTTCAGGCGCCCGTTTCACATTGCCGGTAAACACATCATAAGTGCCACCCACGCCCATAAAATAAGCATCCGGAATGACTTTTTTCGCCCGTTCAATCAGCAATTCCTGCTTCGGCGAGCCCATGGCGATAGTGACAATGCGGGCACCGCTTTGCTGGATTTGAGTCAACAGCGCGGCTTCGTCTTTAAAATAACCATCCTGCGCGCCGACTACATTGACGCCGGCTGCCACCAACTTATCGCGGGTTTGTTGCAGCACTTCCGGTTTGGCCCCCACCAGAAATACCGGCACTTGTTTACTGGCCGCGCGATACATAATGGCTTCCCAGGTTTCGCAGCCCGGCACCCGTTCGACGTGACGACCTAATTTCTTTCGCATCACTTTGACCACCCCCATACCATCGGCATAGCGGATCTCGGCCTGATTCAGCATGGTTTTCAGCGCGGCATCTTCGCGCGCTTTCATCACTTTTTCCGGATTGATGGCGATGGCAGAACCGACGAAGACAGTACCATCGTCATGCACAATAAATTCCACCAGTTGCTGCATGCTGGCAAACGCCATCACATCCAGACCTCCGACATTCACCACTTCAGGTTGTTGCATCTTCATCACTCCGGGCTTGCGAATTCGGCTGTCTCCAGCCGCTGATATATTGCAGTTAATCGGTCTGCGATCTTGTCGAGCAGATAGGGCTCTGCACTGGTCTGACAAGACTGCTGCAGTCGCTGATAATCTGCTGCCGGCAAACTTAACAACAACTGAATTTTCTCTGCCAGGCCGCTCACCAGTGCCTGCTCTGTGTCAGCACTGACCAGATAGCCATTTTCGCCATCGCGTACCTGCATGACTGAACCGTCGGTTTTGGTGGCGACGACCGGCGTGCCACAGGCCATGGCCTCGGTCATCACCAGACCAAAAGATTCATTGCGGGATAAACTGGCAAAGACACGACTGCGTTGATAATAGCCTTTTAACTGCTCAGCGCCCTGCGCCGCAACCAGCTGCAATTGCGGGTATTGGCTGGCAGCGGCCTGCAGTTTGTCATGCCAGGGCCCATGGCCTATCACTACGACCTTTTTACCAGCCAATGCCGGCAATAAAGCAATCAGCCGGTCCATGCCCTTGTTCAAATCGAGCGTGCCGACATACAGCAGGTCAATATCTTTTTTGTCGTGTGCCAGCGCCGGTACTTGACCGAACACGGCATGAATGCCAGCCGGCAGCACTTCAGCCTTGATGTCCTGCCGGAAAAACCGTTGCCGCAGTTGTTCGCTGACAAAAATCCATTGGTCGACCTGTGCTGCGGCCCTTTGGTACCAGCGTGATGGTGGGTCGTAGGCATAGACATCAGAACCATGACAGGTCACCACTATTTTTGCCTTGGGGTTGCGCAAGTAGCGGTACGTCAGCGCCAGCCAGATGGTTGGGTAGAAAAAATGTACATGCAGGACATCGAATTTTTGCCGGCTGAACACAAAACGCCAGACAAACTGCAGCCAAAAAATCGGATATCGCAACAATCGCCAAGGCATCCGATCACATTGCCATTCCATCTGAAAATAAGCGGGCTTTAACGATGCCAGTGCATCGACCTGATTACGGACAAACACGCCCTGAAATGGCGCCGAAGGTTTCGGGCCCATATTCGTGAGAATTAACAGACGCTGTAACATCAATGATCCTGCAAGTCGGTCAGTACAATGATCATACTGGCAAACCGGCTGTTGCCACAACCAATATGCCGGCATGCTGCCATGCATTTATCCCAAGTGCTGAAATAAAGCGCAGTTAAGCTGCTGATTTCACATACCCCTGATAGTAAGCATCCGGTTGTTCGCCTATAATCGCCCGATAACAAAACAAGAACAACAATGTCATTGCGGGATCTGCTTATGCGCGAACATATGGTGTTATTTATCACCACATTTGTGTTAACCCTCTTGGCCATTTTTATCCTGATCCCGGTCGCCAACCGGATTGGTCTGGTCGACAAACCTCATGGCCGCAAACAGCATGTCGGCGCTATCCCGCTGATTGGCGGTATTTCAGTCTTCACCGGTGTGGCGCTGACCTTAAGTTATTTTGGTCTGCCGGGCGACACCCATTGGTATTACCTGCTGTGCGGCGGCACTATCGTCATACTGGGTGTGTTCGACGATTTCCTCGATTTAAGTGTGAAATTACGGCTGATTGCGCAGGTGCTCATTGCGCTGGTGATGATGTACGGCCTGAAGCTTTATGTCGCCGATTTGGGTGATTTATTTGGCCTTGGCGCCGTCAGTCTCGGTTATATCGGCATTCCTTTTACTGTGATAGCGGTCATCGCCGCCATCAACGCTTTTAACATGATTGATGGCATCGACGGTCTGGCCGGCATGCTGAGCGGTGTTAGTTTTGTTTCGCTGACACTGATGATGGGCATCGGCGGTCAGCTGGAACACGCAGTGTTACCGATGGTGCTGGTGTTTGCGCTCATTCCTTATCTGATGTTTAACCTCGATTTAGTTGGCAAAGGCAAAGGCAAAATCTTTATGGGCGATGCCGGCAGTATGCTAATCGGTCTGTCGGTGATTTGGCTACTGATCATCGGCAGTCAAAGCGACAGCGCCAGCTTCAGACCTGTCACAGCGTTATGGGTGATTGCGGTACCGCTGATGGATATGGTGGCGATCATGATCCGCCGCATCCGCAAAGGGCAATCGCCATTTATGGCTGACCGCGAACATTTGCATCATATCTTTTTGCGGCTTGGCCTCAATTCACGTCAGGCGTTGGTGGTCATCACCACACTGGCGGCGATGCTTGCCACTATCGGTGTGGTCGGTGAGTATCTGATGGTGCCAGACCTCATTATGTTGCTGTTATTCCTGCTGATTTTTGCACTGTACTCGCTGTCATTGCAATACATCTGGCGGATCACCCGTGCCATCAAACGTTATAAAGCCAGACAACGTGCTAAACAAAATCCGTAAATTATTAGCCGCGCGTTCAATCATCTTATTGATTGAACGCTTTTTCCGGTTAGGCGCCGGCGCAGTTGTGACCTTTATGGTTGCCAGAATGCTGGGTGACGCCGCACTGGGTGTTTATGGTTTTGTCATGGTTTGGGTGGCATTTCTGGCACCACTGACCAATCTTGGCATGAATAATCTGGTGCAGAAGTTGGCAAGTAGTCAGGACGACCCCGTCAAGGCCACGCAATTTCTGCAAACCGCCGTCTGGCTGCGTGTTATTGCCGGCGTTGTGATGGGCGGGCTAATGACTCTTGGTTTCGCCTGGTTTTTTCCGCAGTACTTCGCCAGTGCGCCCTGGCAAATCTCTACATTGTTTCTGCTACAGACCTTTTTTGCATTGATTCTGTTTGAATACCAACAGAACTATCTGGGCCATTTCCGCGCAGTAGCCCTGGGCAAAATTATCGTATCGGCACTGACACTAACGGCCCGGGTCGTCGGGTTGTTAAATGGCGCCGGCGTGAGCTTTTTGCTGTTTATTGTCGGTGTAGAATTCTTACTGACCGGTGCTTTGCAATATTACTGGTATCGTCGTTATGCCGCCGATTCCC